>OJVE01000318.1_pt1 | contig 18593 bp, 17 predicted proteins | sample 1600081 | NCBI WGS metagenome assembly OJVE01 (sample SAMN04436789, study PRJEB24849) | human gut metagenome | biome: human gut; feature: NICU; material: stool | host: Homo sapiens | place: USA: Saint Louis, MO | collected 2011-04-13 | reverse complement strand
CGTCAGGGATACCCAGATAAAGTATAAAAACAGGCACAGGAGCACCATCACTACGCGGGAGAGCGATGCCAGTCCGGCATTGTGGTGGGTGACGGTAACGCACAAATCCCAGCGCGTGCTGCACTGCGTCACGGTCTGCGTGAATAACAGTGACGACAAGCGGCTAAGGTTTTCTGTAGGTGACGTAACGGTAAAAAAGGTTCGGTCGAAATCTTTCGTGGTAGAACGAAGTGAATAGTTGGCGGTGACCGGAGAGAATTTATCGTAGGCTGAACGTGATGTGAAGATAATAAGATGGTTATAAATTGTCGCATTGCCTACAAAAAAATCTTTCTGTGAAAATTGCGCCAGACTGAATCCGTTCAGGGTGTTGTGAAGCTCAGAGGGAAGGGCGATGGGATTTGCCAGCTTGCCCCAAAATGCGGTGCAGGTGATTTTCCCATTTTCAATAAACCCCACATCGGCGAAATAGAGACTCTGCATCTTTAAAGTACGGTAGACGTTCAGGCTGGCGCTATCGCATCCCTTCGCGGAGGTATTTTTAAGCGTACTGGCGATATTTTGCGTCAAGTCTTCGGAATAGCGTAAGAGCGTGTGGGAGATCTCCCTCTGCCGGTCCTTTTGCTGCTCAACGATTATGGCGTTAACCGCATACAGCGACAGGACGACCATAAAGGTTGAGATGATAGCAACGGCAATGGCCTTGTTCATTTTCCTGCTGTCCCGCCACGTCCTGAGGTGCAGGGATCTTAACACAGGTCATTAAAGCTACAAGTATGCGCGTTGAGCCCGCACGTGATTGAAAGGAAAGCCACCATGCCGACTCATTACATCTCAGAACCACTCAAACCGTGTCGAGAGCAGTAACAGTAGCGTACTGGCAGAAACAAGATTAAGGCAGATGACGAACTTGCTCGATACGTTCATGTTATCAGATTCACTTTGCTGTTCAGTAGCCACAGAGAATAGCGGTTCACCTCCTGGGAAAAAACGCCAGATTTTGGTGGGGTGAGGCAAAAAAAAGCCCACTAAAAAGTGGGCAAGAAATACTGGAAGCAATGTGAGCAATGTCGTACTGAATACCTGAGTGATTTGCTCAACTATTCAGTAATGAGAAAGATAATCTTTCTCAGTAAAAGATGCAACCCCACGATGAGTGTGGAACGGCAATTTTTATTGCTCAGATTTTACTCAAACGAACCGTGTGATTCTTATCACAAATTTCCTTTCTCAGATCCTGTGCTATCCTTTTCTGTGTCGTTGATTTAATGACAAAAACCATACAGAGAGGAAAGCTATGGGAATTTTATCCTGGATTATCTTTGGGCTGATTGCGGGGATCCTGGCGAAGTGGATTATGCCGGGCAAAGATGGCGGCGGTTTCATCGTCACGATCGTTCTGGGGATTGTAGGTGCAGTCGTCGGTGGCTGGATCAGTACCCTGTTCGGCTTTGGCAGAGTTGATGGCTTCAACTTCGGCAGCTTTGTCGTCGCGGTGATTGGCGCGCTGGTTGTTCTGTTTATCTACAGAAAAATCAAAAGCTAAATCTGACCTGTGTTAAAAAAGGCTGCCTGAGGGCGGCCTTTTTACTTTGGGCGTTACCACCAGCCAAACTGCGTACCGGCGACGGCCACGATGGCGACAATCAGCATGATGAGGGTCGTTTTTCTCATTTATGCCCCCGGCGCGGCGTAACCGCCAAGGAAAAACCAGCCTAAAAACACTACTGCCGTGATAAAAATAACCACCGGAAAGAGGATCCCTATTCTCATGCCATCACCTGTTTGAGTTTGTATAAGGCCGTAGAGTGTACGGTTTTAATCTAACGCGACAAAGCCTGTTTTGTTTTTTCCTTTTTTATCCTGATACATCGCGAGGTCTGCGGTGCGCAGGGCACTATCTTCATCTGTGCAGTGAGGATCAACAATAACGATGCCATAGCTTGCACCGGGATAGAGAATAGTGACATTACCTAACCCATATTCACCCGCGATACGGCCGTTGAGGCGGGTTTTGATAGCGTTGACCTCTGTGCTGGCGTCGCCATCATCGCTGTGACTCAGGCTGGCAACCAGAAATTCATCGCCGCCGAGCCGGCCGATAATTTCGTCCTGCGTTTGCTGGTGAGTCAGTCGATTGCCGACCTGAACGAGGAACCGATCGCCCGCTTCATGACCGTACTGATCATTGATTCGCTTGAAATCATCGAGATCAATAAAGGCAATCATGACGTTGCGGTTAAGATGGCGCGCCAGTGAGAACAGGGTGGTAAGGTTTTCAAAAATGGCGCGACGGTTCGGCAGGCCGGTAAGGGCGTCGGTGTAAGAGTGGGCAATGAGCGCCGCATTTGCTTCACGAAGCTGAAGCACAAGCGACTCTTTCTGAATGTACTGACCAATTAACCCGGCAAAGAGCCTGATCACCTGCTCGCCACGTTCGCTGAACTGTTTCTGTGCGGTGCTGGCAGCGCAAAGCGTGCCGTACAGAGAACCGTCAGCCAGGTGAACCGGCACGCTCATATAGGTTGTAATACCCAGTGCTTTTGCCGCTTCACACTCCGGCCAGCGGTCGGGCACCTCGTTACTGAACAAGGTGTCGCTATCCATGGCGCGCTTACAGAGCGTTTCGTCCCAGGGCACGCTGAACCCTTCCGGGATCTGCATTTGCTTGCTGTTACGGGCATATAAAATGTGCTGCAAACGCGCGTTGATATCGATTTTGGTCAGGTAGGTTGATTCCATATCCGTCACAATTTCCAGCATTTCCAGTAGCTGACGCACCAGACTGTCGAGAGATTGCTCGGTGGAGAGGGTTTCTGAAACACGGGCAAGAATGATATCTGACATGAGGCAGGTTGACTCCCATGCAGAAGACCTCTGTATCTGCATGTTATGCTGAAAATATAGACTCCGGTCATAGTAAAACATGAACTGGATTAATTTTATAGATTCTTCTGGAAGCGGATGAAGGAGAGGCTAAAAAAAAGCCCCGATGTTGAGATCGGGGCAAAACATCTTGATTACGGAATGATGTTCTCTGGTCAGAGTGAGAACAGACACCACTATAGGGATGAATCGTGCAGGTTTAATGGAGAAATCATGGAGAAAACGGCGATGACCCGTTACTCTGACGTTTTCAACACCCTGAAGGATCATGATAATGAAATATCTTCTCCTGGCGCTGGTTTTACCGCTGGCCGCATGCTCAACAAAGACCACCCCTCCTGATGCGCCTCAACCGCCGCACGCTATTGGTATGGCAAATCCGGCGTCAGTGTACTGTCTGGAGAAAGGGGGAGAGCAAATCCCTGTACAAAGCCCGCAGGGCGTACGTACCGAGTGCAAATTGCCAGGCGGGGAAGTGATCGATGAATGGGATCTCTATCGCCGCGATCACCCGCAACCGACCAGATGACAACGGCAATAAAACTGCGATACACTTCTCTTTAGGATTATTCTTAGCCAGTTTCTGGCGGTACGTTTGCGAGAAGAAGTATGTTTCAGTTAAAACCGGGCAGCATGGCGATAATTGTGGGTGCGCGTACGACGGCGGGCCGTCGAAATATCGGTAAATCCGTAGAGCTGTTTGGCCTTTGTCAGCCGGGCCAGCGTTTTGTGAACCCGGTTAACGGCGTCATGACGCATTTACCTGATACATCAGCGCGTGCGCTGTGGCTGGTCACCGGTGATGTTTACGCCTTTGATAATCAGCACGGTTTTGCGTTTGTTCGCCCGGAACATTTGATGCCGCTTACTCCCGACGAGATGCCACACAACGTGGATGAGCTGGCAATCGGTTAATCACAGTTTACGCAGCCAGTCCGCCAGTACCCGCGCGTGATTCTGCTCCGTATTTTTCGCCCCATAGAGTAGCGTCACGGTCTGCTGTCGGGCGAGGGCCGCCAGGCGTTTGCCTTCATCCTGATGCTGCGCCAGCTCTTTACGATAGGCTTCACTGAACGCGGTGAAATCTATCGTTTCACTGTGAAAGGCTTTCCGCAGCTCGCTGGACGGCGTTAGCGCTTTACACCACTCATCACAGGCGAGGTCGGTCTTTTTTATCCCTCGCGGCCAGAGTCTGTCTACCAGCACCCGGTAACCATCGTCTGACGTTGCCTGTTCATATACGCGCTTACATTGAATCATCCGTTTTCCTCCTACCGTGCGACGTTCGGCAAGAACACTATAGCACCCGGCGTTTAACCACCCAATTTAAGGTATTGTGATAATTGCAAAAGATCGGTAGTCTGAGGTTCCTTATGTTATCTGAAAATCCTCCGGCATAAGGAATCTCTCATGGAACTCTCCCCGGTTAAAACGACGCTGCGCATTGCGCTGGTTGGTGATTACAATCCCGATGTTATTGCGCACCAGGCGATCCCGCTGGCGATTGACGACGCCGCTGCGGTTCTGGATCTCACCGCTGATTATGACTGGCTCGCCACGCCTGAGCTGACCAACCCCGAAGACCTGGTCGGGTACGATGCCATCTGGCTGGTACCGGCAAGCCCGTATAAAAACACCGAGGCGGCGTTTATTGCCGCGCGTTACGCGCGTGATAACAGCATCCCTTTTCTCGGCACCTGCGGCGGGTTCCAGCATGCGCTGATTGAGTATGCCCGTAATGTGCTGGGCTGGCACGATGCAGGCCATGCCGAAACCGATACCGAGGGGAGGATGGTGATTGCGCCGCTGGCCTGCTCGCTGGTGGAAAAAACCGACGCGATTGAGCTGCGGAACAACACGCTGATTGCCAAAGCGTACGGCAAGCCGGAAATTCATGAAGGTTATCACTGCAATTACGGCGTCTCGTCTGAGTTTGCCAGCCAGCTTGAGCGGGGCGACATGCGCGTAACGGGCTGGGACGAGCAGGGCGAGATCCGCGCGGCAGAGCTGATGACCCATCCTTTCTTTGTCATCACCCTGTTCCAGCATGAGCGGGCTGCGCTTCAAGGGCGCCCGGTGGTGCTGGTACAGGCCATGCTGCGGGCGGCGCAGGGATAAAAAAAGCAGACCGTCAGGTCTGCCTTGAATGTCAGCGGGGTGTGATCTCCCGGTCACGCCCGGCCAGCATGCCGCACAGGGCCATCACTACCGCAGCCAGCGCGCAGGCCAGCAGCGGAATGCGCCAGTCTCCGGCGGTATCGTGAATTTTCCCCATCAGCGGTGGGCCACAGGCCGCCAGAAGATAGCCAATCGACTGTGCCATGCCGGAGAGCGCGGCGGCCTGATGAGCCGAGCTGGCCCGCAGTCCGATAAACGTCAGGCCGAGGATCATGGTGGCGCCGGATCCAAAGCCAAACACCAGCGTCCAGACGACGGCCAGCCCCGGCGCGAACCAGAACCCGGCCGCACTGACGGCGCACATCAGAGCGACAAGCCCGGCTATGCCACGCTGATCGTTAAGACGGTGCAGGATCAGCGGAATGGCGAGACCGGGAACAGCGGTTGCCAGCTGGAGAAGTCCGTGCATGGAGCCAGCCTGCGTTTCGCTGTAGCCGTGGCTAAGTAAAATCGCGGGTAACCAGCCGATAATGACGTAGTAAATCAGCGAGTTAATGCCCAGAAAAAGCGTCACCTGCCAGGCGAGTGCCGAGCGCCAGATTGCCCGATTGTGCAACGCGCCCGCGCCGGTCAGGGTGGCGGCCGGCCTCTGGCGCCATTGCGGTAACCACAGCAGCAGCGCCACCAGCGGGAAGAACATCAGCATCAACAGCGCCCCGTGCCAGCCAGCATTCCCCAGCGACAGCGGGACGATCAGCGCCGACCCTGCGGCAGCGGCGGCCCCCATCGTCAGCGAATAAGCCCCCGTCAGTTTTGCGACCTGGCCCGGAAAATCACGTTTGATTAATCCGGGTAACAGGACATTGCCCAGCGCAATCCCACAGCCCACGATCGCCGTACCGATAAACAGCAGCGAGGCCGACGGCAGCGAACGTACGCCAATCCCGATGCAAATCAGCAGCAGAGCGATAAAAAGGCTGCGCTCCATGCCCAGGCGCCGGGCGACGCCTGTGGCAAGGGGAGAGATAAAGGCGAAGGCCAGCAGAGGCAGCGTTGTGAGCAGGCCGGTTTGCGCCGTGCTTAAGCCATAGTCCTGTCGGATGGTGTCGAGCAGGGGGGCGACCCCGGTAAAGGTGACGCGCAGCGTCGTGGCGATCATCAGGATGCCTGCAACCAGCAGCGCGCCCTGTTTCCCGGAAGGTTGAATAGCAGTAGTCATTATTGTCTCTTACGTTCAGGCGAGCGCATACCATACCGATTTAAGTCGTGGTTGAAATCAGGCTAAAATGACAGTTTATCGCTAATATCGGACAACTTTATGTATGGACTGGGACTCGACGGCTACGATCCCGATAGCCAGCACGACGCGGCGGTGGCCTTTCGCATCCGCGTGGTGGCACAAGAACAGTACATTCCGCTGCATCAGCACCGCAAAGGGCAGCTGATTATGGCGCTGGGAGGAGCGATCACCTGTGAAGTAGAGAACGCGATGCTGATGGTGCCGCCCCAGTATGCGGTGTGGATACCGGGTCAAACGCCGCACAGCAACAAGGCGACGCCCGGCGCGCAGCTCTGCCTGCTGTTTATTGAACCCGGCGCGCTCGAATTGCCGACGCGTACCTGTAGGTTGAAAATATCGCCCCTGGTGCGGGAGCTGGTGCTGGCGCTCGCGGACAGGTCACAGGAGGAACTGCCTCTTCCCGCTACCGGAAGGCTGGTTGACGTCCTGTTTGATGAACTGCCCCTGCAACCGCAGGAGCATCTCCAGCTGCCGGTATCTCCGCATCCGAAAATTCGTCTGATGAGTGAGACCATGGCAAACGAACCTGCCGCCTGGCAGACGCTGGCGCAGTGGGCCAGCCACTTTGCCATGAGCGAGCGCAATCTGGCGCGGCTGGTGGTGAAAGAGACCGGCTTAAGCTTTCGCCGCTGGCGACACCAGCTCCAGCTGATTGTCGCATTGCAGTTTTTGATCGGCGGAAAGTCGGTCCAGCAGGCGGCGCAGGCGCTGGGGTATGACTCCACCACCGCCTTTATCACCATGTTCAAGAAAGGACTGGGACAGACGCCCGCCCGCTATATCGCCAGCCTGACTACGACTTCCCGATAAACAGCGAAACCAGTCCGGCAGCAATCAGCGGGCCAACCGGCACGCCACGAAACAGCGCCACGCCTAACACGGTGCCCACCAGCAGCCCGGCCACCAGAGAAGGCTGGCTGCTCATCAGCGTCACGCCGCGCCCGCCAAGCCATGAGACAAAAACGCCCACTGCAATCGCCACCAGCGATTTCCAGTTCACAAAGGAGTGCAGCAGCGTTGAGGCCGGTAGCGTTCCGCTGGCAATCGGGGCCATCACACCGATGGTCAAAATAATGATCCCGATGGTAAGCCCCTGTTTTTCTATCCACGGGAAGAAGGTGTTCAACGGTGTGACGCGAACGATGATCAGGACCAGAATGGAAATCGCGACGGTGGTATTGTGGCTGACAAAACCCAGAGCAGCCAGGGCCAGAAGTATGAGTAGTGTAGGGTCGAACATGACGGGATCCTTGCCAAAAATAGTAAGCCTGCTTACTTTACGCGCAAACGCGACGGCAGGCAGGCTTTACTGAAAAAATTGTCTATTTTTGGGCACTTGCCTGACGTCAGTCCACCAGTTGCTGGATAAGCGGACTCCCTTCGCGGATAAACACCGGGATGGTTTCCAGCGCCGCAGGCACCCGGATATGCTCCCCACCGGCGTAGCGCTCACCGTTGAGGGCGATCCAGCTATTGCCCGTCGGCAGCCAGACATCGCGCTCACGCTGACCGGCCTGCATAACCGGCGCCACCAGAAGATCTTCACCAAACAGATACTGATCTTCACACGCCCAGCTCTGCTTATCCTTCGGATAGTGCCAGAACAGCGGACGCATGAGCGGGTCTCCGTGCAGATGCGCCTGCTGGTACAGCGCGTCAATATATGGGCGCAGGGTTTCGCGCACGGTAAGCCAGTGCTGCATGATGGCGTAATTCTCTTCTCCGTAACTCCACAGCTCATTAGGCGAACCGCTGTTACACTGAGGAATACCGTCACGGTAGCGCTCCGGAGGTTGGATCTGCGGTTCGCGATAGCCGTGCATGCGCAGTACCGGTGTAAACACCGCCCACTGGAACCAACGGATCAGCAATTCATGGAATGCCGGGTCGTTAACGTTCCCTCCCTGGAAGCCGCCGATATCGGTCGTCCACCATGGGATCCCCGCCAGCCCCATATTCAGTCCTGCGGCGAGTTGATTGCGAAAAGCATGGAACGAGGAGTGGACATCACCCGACCACGCCAGCACGCCGAAGCGTTGGCTGCCAGCCCAGGCGCAGCGTACCAGGTTAACAATGTCGGTTTCGGCGTTTGCCTGGAGCCCATCGTAAAAGCCCTGCGCAAAGTCACGCGGGTAGCGATTGCCCACTTCCAGTACCGGACCGGCGTGGTAGCGATAGTTGTCAAAATCATAGGCGCGGTATTCCGGCTCCGCTTCGTCCAGCCAGAACAGCTTAATGCCCATGTCGTAGTAATTTTTCTTCACCGTATCCCAGACGAATTTCCGCGCCTCTGGATGGGTCGCATCAAAGAAGGTGGTATTGCCCATAAAATCGAGGTTGACCTGCACGCCGCGCTCACTGCTGACTAGCCAGCCTTTGGCTTTCATCAGCGGGTAGAGGGGGCTGCGCGCCTCTACCGTTGGCCACACCGACACCATCAGCGCAATACCCATTTCGCGCAGCTCGTCGACCATGCCTTCAGGATCGGGCCAGTCTACGGGGTCGAAGCACCAGGTGCCCTGATTCGGCCAGTGGAAAAAGTCGATGACCATCACCGACAGCGGCAGATTACGGCGGCGATACTCCCGCGCAACCTCAAGCACCTCCTGCTGGGTGCGGTATCGCAATTTGCACTGCCACAGTCCACTGATAAACGCCGGGGCGGGGGGCGGAGTACCGGTGGCTTTCACATACTGGCGGGTGATATCCGCCACCGTGTCAGCGGCGGTGATCCAGTAGTCCATCTCTCCTGTGACGCGGGCGCGCCATTCCGTCTGATTTTTTGCAAAGCTGGCTTCACCAATCGCCGGGTTGTTCCACAGCAGGCCATAGCCAAGGCTGGACTGCATAAAGGGCACGCTGGCCTGGGAGTTGCGCTGAGCCAGCTCCAGCGTACAGCCTTTCAGATCCAGCCACGGCTGTTGATACTGACCCATGCCATAGATGCGTTCATCCGGACGCGATTCAAACCGGACGGTGAGCTGATATTTGCCGCCCATCAGCGGTTTAAATTCGCGGCCATCCAGCTTCAGGGCGCTGACATATTTATCCTGACTCTTCTCGCTAGCACCGATACCCACCGTTGAACGCTGGCGCCACATCTCCTCCAGCAGCAGTTCGCCGCGCTGATTGTAGAAGGCCAACTGACCTTTAAGGTTCAGGGTCGCGGTAATATTGCCGTTGCGCAGCGTCAGGCTTTCCGCTTCGGCGACAATCTCGGCCTGGCAAGGGGCGGCGGGTAACAGTGCCTGTAAGGCGTCATCAAATGCCGGGGAGCAGGTGGCCCTGACGCGAAGACTGTTTTCTCCCCAGGGTTCGATGCGCAGGATCTGGCGTTCAAAACGCCATTCGATACAGTTGGAATGTTGAATCAGCTCACTCATGGATAAAGCGTCCTTCTAAACAGGGTGTTTGGCGAGATGGATGGATTGCATTGTGCTGTCGTCGAGCTTGTACCAGCGCAGCGTGGCAAACGCGCAGAGCGACAAGATGCCAGGTACGACGGTGAAGAGGGCGATGATGCAGTACATGGCCGTGGTAGTTTGTTCCGGGGCATTGGCAACATAGCCGCTTAAGCCCAGCGTCCAGCCAACAATCGCGCCGCTGATCGCCATCCCCAGCTTGAGTACGGCGAGGAAGGTGGAGAAGATCACGCCGTCCATGCGTTTGCCCTGTTTCCATTCGCCGTAATCGGCGACATCCGCCATCATCACCCACATTAGCGTGGTGGTGGCCTGGTAAAGGGTGGAGACGATAAACGTCATGGGCACCAGAATAAGCACCGACTTAGGCGCAAAGAACAGGGCGATGCTGAGTACCCCCGCCAGTACGGAACAATATCCAAACATCTGCACTTTGCTGACGTTCTGCGTCAGACGTTTGGCCAGCGCGCTGCCTGCGGCTTTCCCGAGAATATGCGCGCCGAGCATCCACATAAAATAGCTTGCGCTACCGAGATAATAAGTGACGAAATACATCATTGCACCAAGGCGAATAACGCCAAAACCAATATTGGTTAATACCAGGACGGCGACAACTCGCCATTGGTCGTTTCGTAATAAATCCCGTAGTTCCGCAAGATAATTATTGTGGGTGGCGGGAGCCTTAATACGTTCACGTGTATTCGCGAAGCAGATCCAGAACATGATGACCGCGACGGTCGCCATAATGGCCATCGCCCAGCGGTAGCCCAGTAATTTATCGTCGCCGCCTAAAAACTCTGCCAGCGGCATCATAAAGAATGTCGACAACGCGCCACCCAGCGTGGCAAGGAAAAAGCGATAAGACTGAAGGGAAATTCGCGCATCGTTGTCGGGCGTAATTACCGCGCCCATGGAGCAATAGGGAATATTGATTGCGGTATACATCAGCATCATCAGGGTATAGCTGACGGTGGCGAAAATCATTTTACCGTGCAGGTCGAGCGACGCCGGCACGGCGTAGGTCAGCAGACAGCTTGCGCCAAAGGGCAGCGCCAGCCACAGCATCCAGGGGCGGAATTTTCCCCAGCGGGTACGCGTCCTGTCTGCGATATAGCCCATCGCCGGATCAATTATGGCATCGGCGGTTCTCGCCAGAAGAAACATAGTGCCCACGAATGCGGCAGGTAACCCCACCACGTCCGTATAGTAAAACGTCAGAAAAATAATGACGTTATCCAGCCCAATATGGCTCGCCATATCGCCTAACCCATAACTGATTTTTTCTTTACGGGTAATTATCTCGGTCATTGTATTCACCTTGCCAGTGTAAGGTTTATTTATGAGGTGCTCCGTAAACAAGGTTAACCATCATGAAAAGGTTAACAATTGCGAGATCTGGCATCGGGGTTACGTAAATTTCTTTTCGTGATACCGGTAACAAATAAAGTATTTAAACAGTGACTTTATACAGGGGAGGGGAGTTAACAGCGAATCGTTTCAGCGAAAAATTGTCATTTCGCGGACGCGTCATTGTCATTTAACTGTCATTTTGCGGGAGTAAAAAAAAAGGAAATGGGCAAAGCAGAGGGCATCATGAACGATCCTATGTTTGTCGAAACGCTGATTATCTCCTCATCGTTTTTTATCATCGCGATTATTTTGATTGCTTCCGTGCTGCTGCTGGAAAACGGCTGACCGTTAGCCAGCCTCTGTATTTATTGTTTACGGAACGACACCAGTTCAGGACGGGCGATACGCAGATAGTCCTGGGTATCCATAATCACCGATTTTTCCAGCAGACCAGCGTTAAAGGCGATCTCGTCAAAGCGCTCAAACAGCAACGGATCGGCGACCAGCGTCAGATCCGGGTGAAAGCTGAAGGGGGGAATGGCGCCGAAAACGCAGCCGGTAAGCGCATCCACTTCGGCCGGACTGGCGAGAGATGCCTTAAGCCCTCCGAAATGGCTGGCCAGCAGGCTCAGATCGGCCTGCCGATCGGCGGCGAGGATTGCCAGAATATGTTTCTTAACGCCGTTGCCTTTTACCTTACAGACCAGCGCTTTTGCACCCTGGCGGAGATCGGTCCCGCGAATTTCACTGACCGCTTCGCATTTCCCTACGGCCTCATGCGCCACCACACGAAAGTGCGCCTCCTGCTCGGTTAATAAGCTGATTAGCTGCTGATGGGTTGTCGTCCCGGTCACGTCATCAGACATAACGATTTCACCTGTGATTAGCCAATACGTAGCTTGCTACATTAGCACGGGAGGGAGAGGGCTGAAAGAAAACAGCCAGCGGGAGCGCTGGCTGTTGATTCATGCGTTGCTGGTGGAAGACTGTTTCTGGAACAACTATTACTTTTAATGGACTTAGCAATGAAGAGGGAACCACAACCGACACTCTACCTGATTCGTGGGTTGTTGGTGCAATTGTTGAAGTAATAGTTCCAGATTCATATGTCGTAACGAATGATGGTCCTTACAGCAGAATTACCAGTGATGCTCTTGAAGAGATTGCACCCTACGTAGGCATGCCTGTAACGCTCTGGTACAACAGTGTCGACTATCAACTTTTCATCTCTGAATACATACCTCATTCTGAGCCACCAGGAGAGGATGTCATTACGGCATCAATCACTCTGGCTTACGATAGCGCAACAGGAACAGCATTTACTGGTATTCCTGAGGGATACGTACGTCTTTCCCTTTCGCATGCTGGAAGTGAATACAAAATACTCGATGTCGATGCTGGGACAGTGACGTTAGAGCGTATGGTAGATGGAGAGGAAGACCCGTCATGGCCTGGATTCTCTCCTCGTACTGTTCTTGATTTTGATGCAAACAGTCTGAATGAAAATGACTCATGGATGGGTCCGTTTCTTGCTTGTCCAGAGAATGAAACCGTCGATATGTTCGAGGTTAATTTCTTCTTCCCAAACGGAATCTGCGGTTACAAGGACAGTGGAAGCAAAAAGAACAGAACTGTAACGTGGGAAATTCAGTACCGAGTCTATGGCTCTGGTTCTGGATGGACAAGCAAAACAGGCTCGTACAACATGAAAAATATTAACGGGCTTGGATTTACTGAGCGGGTAACGCTGGGATCACCTGGGCTGGTTGAAGTGCGTTGCAGAAGGACGAATGAGCAGGGTGAAGGTAACTCCCGAGATAACATGTACTGGCAGTCATTGCGAGGACGTTTGTTGTCACGCCCATCATCGTATTCTGGCGTTACGACAATGGCGGTGACAGTGGAAACTGGAGGTAAGCTAGCTGCGCAGTCTGATCGCCGGGTAAACATTGTTGCTACACGTATTTATGATTCCGGAGGAACTAGGACCATATCTGGTGCCCTCTATCACATTGGTGACGAGCTTGGACTGGCAATGGACCATGAGGCCATTGACTCGCTAGAAGCGACATATTGGACTCCTGACAGCGAGTTCTTCGACTATGCCACTACGGATTCTGTCTCTGCACTGGAAATGCTTCAGAAGGTTACTAATGCAGGGAAAAGCTATTTTCTCCTTACAGATGGGCTTGCATCTGTAGCAAGGGAGGGCGTTAAAACGTGGACAGGAATAATCAGCCCACAGGAGATGACAGAACCTCTACAGACGGCCTTTGTTGCACCATCAGCAGATGATTATGATGGTGTTGATGTGACTTACATCAACGGCACAACATGGGCTGAGGAGACTGTGCAGTGCAGGACTCCTGGTAATCCAACTCCTGTAAAAATTGAGGACTATACCTTAGACGGAGTTTTGGATCAGGACCGTGCTTATCAGATAGGTATGCGTCGCCTGATGAAATACAGGCAGCAGAGACTTACACATACCACTACCACAGAGCTTGACGCTCTTTGCTACAACGTCGGTGACCGCATCGTGTTCACTGACGATATACCTGGAAGCAAGACTATCAGCACGCTGATAGAAGACATATCCAGTTCTGGAGGAGTGACAACAATCTCCGTTTCTGAAAAGATTAACTGGGATTTCAGCAATCCTCGGGCACTGATACGATATCAGGATGGTTCAGCTTCTGGTTTGTTGGTTGTTACAAAGGTCAGCGATTATGAATTAACAGTTCCTGAACAGCCTGAGTTCAGCGGTATTATCCTTAATGACCCGGCAATTGAACCTCCACGCCTTATTTTCTGCGAGTCATCACGCGTTGGGTATAGCGCGTTAATCTCAGAGATTGCGCCGCAATCTGACGGAACGTGCCAGGTCACAGCCAAAGAATATCGCGACTCATTCTATCAGTATGACAATGCCTCCTACCCCGGCAATGTAGCTTAATCCATATCAAAACAACCCGCTTCGGCGGATTTTTCGTTTATGAGGCCCATATGACGACTTATAACACCGGCAATCCGCTGGGGTCTGCTGCTGCAAAAGATTTATACGATAACGCTGAAAACTTTGATCATCTTTCTAACGATCAGGACAATGAGCAGTGGAAAGACCGATTCGGTGTTGAGCGATTAACATGGCATGGAATGGAGAAGCGCTATCAGGAAAAGTTATCCTCCATGGGCTGGGAGTTGATGGATTCCTTTCAGTCTGGAGAAAGCATAACTCGAGCTGATCAGGCACTTCGCTGGATGTTACCAGATGGAGATGGTGAGTATTATCGCTGGGATGGCGTACTTCCAAAAACCGTACCTGCTAACTCAACCCCTGATAGCTCTGGTGGCGTTTCTCCAGGTGCATGGGTCGGTGTTGGTGATGCCTCGTTGCGCACTGCTCTAGCTGCTCCAGGCGGTGTTGATTTAGTAAATGGGGCTGCGAAACAGACCGATGTAGACAAGCTTAACAAGCGAACTGACGTATATGCTTACATCGAAGATTTCGCCAACCTTGTAGTTGCTGATGACTGGTCAGACGCTATCCAGGCTGCATTTGATACTGGAAAAGAAGTAAAAGGTATCAAGGGCAAGCAGTATAAAGTCACTAAAATAATAAACACTAAAGGTCAAAGGTATGTTGGAGAACTAACCCTCAATCTGCAAAGAACAAGCATACCAAATGCTGTTGTTACCTCAACTTATGCTATGCCTAATAATGCATTTTTCCGTGGTATATACGTAGGTACAGCATACGACTTTTGCGAAATGTTGAGAATAAAATCCTTGGGATTTAACACCGTCATTCATTACTGCTATTTTGATAATAATGGCACTGTCGACATAGACGGAACTATGCCTAAGCTACTGAATAACTGCCTATCCGCTGGATTGAATGTGGTTATCAACACGAATATTGAATCTAGCCATGGACAGGGAACAGTATCAGAGATTGTTGGGAGGTGTGACAGTTTTTCAAACTGCATTGGATATAGCGTAGTTGACGAACCAGCCAGTAGAGGAATCAGCGTTGCCGACCAGGACCAAATGATTTCAACCTTGAGAGGACTAACGAACAAGAAGCTATTTTCAGTAAATTACATGTGGGTCAATACGCCTTGGGAATATAAATTCTCAAGAAACTATGATGTTTTTCTTGTAGATAGTTACAGCATGTACTATGCCTCAGGGTCTCTTCAAGAAAGGGTTGATAAAGACCTTGGAAAAATGAGGACTGATTTAGGCGGCTGCATGATGGTAACGGGTTCTGCGCGTATCATTCCTGTTGTGCAAACTTTCTCTCAATTCGAAACAAATCCGGTGGAAGGTATTCATGGGTCATATTGTTTTGATGTTGATCAGATTGTAGCTGCCGCCAGGATATTCGGGAAAACAGGCAATGGAGATTTCGCAGCATTCTGCTGGGATAATGGATTCACAACCACACTTGCAAAAGAAGTAAAGTACCAAGGCTTGGTGAAAGAGCTTGTAAATCACGCCGATAAAGGTGAGATATTAAGAACTGAACCGATCCTGTTTGGAGGCGTAGGAGGCGTATCTGGTAGGGTTCAATATCCTTTAGGTTGCCTAAATGCCATACAGACCTATAAGGACCCCCTAAATACGATTGATAATTGGCTTGGCGGTGGCGCAGCTCCTGTAAGATTATTGACCGGGCCTTCAGAAACCCCCTTGAGAACGACATCAGCAGGGGTCGACATTTCTGGGATAGGCTTTAATAAAACATTTAGTAGATTGGTCACAACTAAGAGTTTATTGAAGTTTTTCACTGGATTCGCTGTCTTCGAGAATTACGGTAATCCATTACTAAAGCCAGCCTCTTTTGAAGTATATTCAACCTCAGATGGAGGGTATACAGAAACCCTCAGATATACTACAGGAGTTACTGCTGGATCTGCATTTAGATTTTCAGGGCGCATGACCAATGACTATGATGGCATAGGTGATGGCGCTGTATTCTCACTTTCAATAGACCCTAGTGATGCAGTTGATAATTATAGGCGAATTATATATGGTTTATTTATAAGTACAAACTGGTAGAATAAAAGGTAACCCGTTATGGTTGAAAAGTTTAAGCAAACTAATTAAAAGACTGCAAAGGCCTACATACAAGTGCTTAATAAGATACAAGATGAATGTTGTTTCTAATATTAGAAATCATTCATTGACGTATTATCTAATCGCCAATTGTAGGCCTCTGCTTGCATTTCATTTTTTTAAGATATATTCATATTCGATTTTTCCTATCTAAAATAGTGTTGAATTTATTTCTTTCTTAACTCAAGTGTTAGCCCAGGTGGTAGAACCTGAATAGAAAGCACATCGCCTGTGTTTGCATTGTTAATCAATGTAGCTCCCTCCTTCCAGTTCATGTCTGGTAGTGGGGTGATTACAAAATTCAAGCACCCCATCACGAATAGCAAAACCGACAAGTATAATTTGAAAAATAAAACCGTCACCTTCCCCTTTACGCACTCAAGCAAGTAAACACAGATTAAAGAAAAGATAGCAATATGTATATTGACGAAATATCTTGAACCTTGTCCATTAATAAGGGTCGGTAATTGAGGCGCAGAATCTGTCAACTGTGGCTTTGCCATTGAAAATATTATAATTAGTAATGGTAAGGTTGCAAATACCTTCATTTTCCATGTGCCTTTTACAAAGACAAAGGTCGTGCAAGCCAAAAGTGACACGGCTAAAAAATATGATAGTAGTAAATTATCCCAACCAGCCCTTGCAATATCCCATGGGGCAAATGTAAATAGAAATATATTTGATGATATGATAGATGAAATTACATCAAAACTGAATCCTAGTGGGGCTGCTGAACGAGTACCATTGAACGTAAGAATTATAGACACGCCCTGAACCAAAGCGCAAATAATCATTAATATGTATGGTTGTTGCAGGTAAAATTTTATGAAAGATTTTACGCTAATCTGATCTTTGAAATCATTTATAAATTTGAAGAGCGTAGATGCTAGAATGAATATTATAAATGGACCACTTAGTCCAGATAAAATGATGAAGAATATATCATGAGCCTTCCATAATTTTGTATTGGGGTTTCGAGCTACTAATATCATTGATACATATAATGATAAGTACCAATGTGCATTGGTTATATTGGCATGGACTTCACTTAATCCAGGCATACAAACCAAATAAACAGATAAGAAAGCTCTAGTTGTTAACCCTAGGAAATTAAATCTTTCTGTGAATAAAAACCATATAATTATCGCGCGGAATATTATTCCAAAGAAATTGGCAACAAAAGGTGCATAATCTGGATTTAATAAGGTGGTCAAACCCACTATAAATGTAGATACGGTCTGGAAATATCCATTCCTAGGGGTTGTTAGTGAATTAATAAATCCGTTTTCATATGCGTCCTTGTACCAAAAAACTGAATCCTCTGCCCAAAATTGTGCGTTTGTAAGTATGTCTGGCCTCCTAAGCCATATCAAAATAAATGCAAAAATGAATAAAGCAAACTTGCACCAGTTATTCCTAATTAAATTATTCATTACCTTCTCCATTTAATTTACTAATCTTTTTTATATATCTTGGGCGTTGCTTTGCTTCTACATAAATCCTTCCAATATACTCACCTAAAACACCAATGCCTATTAGCTGAACTCCACCAAGGAATAGTATGGAAACGAGAAGGGAAGGATAACCTCTGACAGCATTACCAAATGCAAGCGTGTCAATAATCATCCAGGCTCCGTATAGGAATGCAACTCCAGCAACGAGAAGGCCGATGTAAGTCCAAATGCGTAGAGGGAACGTTGAGAAGCTGGTTATTCCTTCGAGTGCCAAATTCCACAACTTCCATCCGTTGAATTTTGTGCTGCCGGCAATACGCTCGGCGCGGGCATATTCGACAACATCGGTACGGCCGCCAACCCAGCTAAGCACACCTTTCATGAAAAGATTACGCTCTGGTAAAAGCTTGATATTTTCGACAATCTCGCGAGACATCAGACGAAAATCTCCAACGTTCTCTTCAATTTGCGGATTGCTTATTTTATTATGCAGCTTATAGAACCATTCAGCGGTCTTTCGCTTCAGCCGACCATCAGTTGAGCGATCGGAGCGCTTAGCCAGCACCATATCAGCCCCTGCCTGCCATTTTTCTATTAGGTGCGGAATCACTTCTATTGGATCCTGCAAGTCAACGTCAATCGGGATAATCGCTTCGCCGGTAGCGTGATCAAGTCCAGCAAACAGAGCGGGTTCTTTGCCAAAGTTTCTTGTGAATGACAGAGGAACAACAAGCGGATCGGCAACAGCAAGCGTGTTGATGATTGATTCTGTAGTGTCTTTGCTGCCATCATTGATGAAGACTATCTCAACTTCATGCTGCTGTAGCCCTTCAAATTCCCGAACCGTTTTATAAAAAATAGGTATCGCGTCTTCTTCGTTGAAGACGGGAACGACCAGAGAAATTTTCATTTCGCATCCCTAAAGACAATGAACTTTGAATA
>OJVE01000294.1_pt1 | contig 19867 bp, 39 predicted proteins | sample 1600081 | NCBI WGS metagenome assembly OJVE01 (sample SAMN04436789, study PRJEB24849) | human gut metagenome | biome: human gut; feature: NICU; material: stool | host: Homo sapiens | place: USA: Saint Louis, MO | collected 2011-04-13 | reverse complement strand
AGGGTCATTGTTCAACTCCAAACCTTTTATTCAGGCGCCCTGTGTATACGACGAATTCCAGGAGGCTAACTCCCAGAGCTTCAATTTTCTTGTGATGCTTGTTGATGATGGGAGGCACCGTTTCGTTCCAGTTTGGCTTTGGCTTTTTGCGCATGGCCTGCTGGATTTCCTCGGTGCAGTGGCGGCAGGCGGCGCGGATGGCGTTGTCTGTTTCTGGCGTCATGCAGCCTCCCGGCGGGCGAGAAGTTTCGCCCCGAAAGCCATCAGCTCGTCCCGGTCCACAGTTGCGAAGTGGCAGTGTGTGCGCGGGTACGGTCTCCAGATGATGAGCATCGACCCTTTATTGTTGCCGCTTACCGGCTTACCGGTGACTGGGTTGATAAATGCCAGCCGCCCGGCGGTGATGAAACGCACTTCGCTGGCTGTCTGGATAGCCTCCTTAAACCAGCCAACCGAAGTGTCTGCCGGAACCAGCATGACCGTGCCGATCTGATTAGCGCTCTCGGCGGCGGCCTTCTTAACGAACGGCGTAATGTCGCTGTATGGCGGGTTCAGCCAGACGTAGCCGGGAATGCTCAGGTAATCAGCCCAGGGCGTCTCCAGTGTGTTCTGCTCGGCGGTGATGAACTTCCGGCACAGCGCGTTATGCGGCGCCGCCGCGGCATCCAGTTGAAAGCAAAACTCAGCATCAAGGGAAGCGAAGAGGGCTGGTGGAGTGCGCCATAGGTCGCGCTGATCCGCTGGCGTGTTACTGCCGGTGTAATCGGTCATGATGCACCGCCGGGTTTTGGTTTCCATGTGAATTCCGGCGCGATAATCACATCCATGCAGGTGCCGCGTTCGTTATGCTGCTCGAGCATTTCGAGAATGTCTGAGTCGGTCTGGGTATCTCCGTAGCTCCCTACAATGCAAAGTAATTCGACAGGAGCACCGAGGTTTTGCATAGCAATCGTCAACTGCTTTGCTAATGCCATTTTCATCGCTTCGTCTGTCATGCCGCCTCCTGCCTTTCCCGATATTCCTCAGCGAGCCGCTGCGCCTTGAATGGATTGCTGACCACTTCACCCCATGGCATTAGCCAGCCGTTACCAATGAAGGGAAGGCACAGTGTGCCAACCATGATGTCGTCGTGAGCGTGAGTCATCATTCACTCCTTACCGCGCCGCCGCGGCCGAAATAATCAATTTGCCCATAGCGAGTGCGTGAGGGGAGTTTCGGTCCACAGGCTTCGTATTGAGGCTGGAAAGAGGCCATGAAGTTGTCGTGCCATAGCTTGGCCTCGTAGCGACGCAGGAGCTTCTCGGTCCAGTAATCATCCTCTGCCTGCTGAATCTCTTCTGGCGTTCGGTTCTCAACCCGCTTCTTACCCAGGCTCTCCTCAAGGTAAGCGCAGACCCGAGCGATGACTTGCTCCTTTGTTTCCAGTTTTTTGGGCGCACGAAAGTATCCCGCCCCTTGAGGAGGTGATTGCATGTTTGTTTCCTGAATTTAAGGTTGGATAACCCAGGATTGCAGGTCAGTATTGAACTGCGCTCCGATGTCTGATGGGTGTTCTGGCGGGAGGATTACCTTCTTTCCGGTTTCCTCCTCAACTCCATGAGATACGATTAGCCGATTCTGACCTGTCGTCTCATCTCGCTCTGAGGTGGTTACAACAATAACCATCCTCGCCGCCGGTTTTAAAAAGGGATGTCGTCGTCGAAGTCCATTGGCGGTTCGTTAGACGGTGCCGGTGCGGACTGCTGCTGCGGGCGAGACTGTGCACCTCCGCTGAACTGGTTGCCGCCCTGTGGTTGCTGATGCTGGCCCCAACCGCCCTGCTGCTGGCCGCCACCTGCTGGTGCGGCACCGCCTTGGCGGCTACCTAACATCTGCATTGTGCCACCAACACCAACCAAAACCTCAGTGGTGTACTTCTCGCTGCCGGACTGATCTGTCCATTTTCGAGTGCGCAGTTTACCTTCCAGGTAAACCTCTGAACCCTTGCGGAGGTACTCACCGGCAACCTCGGCTAGTTTCCCGCTAAGCACGACGCGGTGCCATTCAGTAAGCTCTTTCTGCTCACCGGTCTGCTTGTCGCGCCATTGCTCCGAAGTGGCAACTGAGAGGTTGGCGAATGCAGCCCCAGAAGGTGCATATCGCACCTCCGGATCTTGCCCTAATCTTCCAACGATAATTACCTTGTTAACGCCTCTGCTGCTCATGCCGTTTTCTCCAGTTCTGATTTTCTTATTTCGTATAATTCTTTCGCTTTGCCGTGCTCAGGATGGCCGAACAGGCGCCGATCTGCGCTTTTCCAATATTTTTCCAGCGCCTCAAGGTCTGCGGTGCCTATCGCGGTAGTGAACCCAGCCAAGATTTCTTCGCTTGGGTTAACTCCGGATTCCAGCCAATCCAGAAGCATCTTGCCGGTCGATTCGGTGATTACTACTGGGTCTGAATTGGAGAACAACTTTGTACGGTCTTTACTGGCGATCGCATGGTGCGTTTCGTGGGCGATATCCAGCACGGTGGTGAATTCATATTCTACGCCGTCACGTTGCTCAGACTTCATGCCAAGCTTGGCGACCTTCTTGCGGCCGTTCTCTTCAACCTGTGCCGTTTCAGTCTTGCTGCGCATGGTTGCGATGATATGCATAGGCGAACGCAAAATTGCGTCGAGGAACAGGCGATGTCGCGGGTTAATCTCGCTCCATGCTGACCAGCTATTGCCGCGATATTTTGCCTTGGCGATCGTGTCGACCAGTTCAAGACAGCCGCCTACACCGCCCCATTCATGGGTGATGCTATCGAGGATCAGTGTTTCGTACCCTGCATCTTCGGCTGACTTAATGGCCTCAATAAAACGTTCAGGAGAAAAGGGGGGATCCAGCTCAAGCACATCAAAGTCAGCAATATCGGAATAAAGCGAGGCACTGCCCTTTTCGGTGTCGATGAAAGCAACTTTTCCGCCAATCCCTTTAGCAACCAGTAATGCGCTGTAAGTTTTTCCAGAACCGCTAGGCCCGGTAAGTGCCAGCCGTAGCTTGGCTTTCTTTCTCGTGGCTTTTTCGAATTTCATAGCAATCTCTCTTAATTAAAATTACCGGCAAATTCATCCCAACTAATAACTGGGTTTTGCCGCTCGGCTGCCAGATTTACTGGCTCGTCGTTCCCCTCCGACTTTTCCGGTATCACGTCGTGCATAAGGCGAAGGAACGACTCTTCATCCCACCGTTCTGCTGCCGTCATGCTGCACGCTCCTGATGAACGATGACGTAACCCTGTTCAGCCAGCCACTCGATGACTTCTGCGCCGTCGAGCTGGGGGAGGACGTCACGGGTTTTAACGGTGCCGGCCAGCACAACGCCTTCCATCTCTACTTTGATGGTGTTGTGGGGGCCGACGGACGTGCGCATGTCTACGCACTCGCATGTGATATTCATGAATCACCTCAGTAATGAATTTTCGCGCAGGGGATCAGGTCATCTTTCAGAGCGGTAAGCACTTCGATAGCCTGTTCGCGGGTTAAGCTGGTGTGGCTGGTGAGCGCGTTAACAATGTTGGTACCGACCGTCTTTCGGTGCTTCACGTCAGCTTCACGTTTTGCCTGCTCATAGGCGATTCGCTTCTCTTCTGCCAGGCGTTTCTCTTCTGCCTGTTTTGCTTTGAGGCGCTCAGCTTCTACTGCCGCGGCTTTTTCGCGTTCCGCCCGGGCTTCCGCTTCCTGCTTCTCGCGAGCTGCACGCTGTTCTGCTTCGACGCGCTGGCGTTCAGCCAGCTCAGCGCGAGCTTTTTCTTCGGCTTCACGGCGTGCTGCGGCTTCAATCTCTGCTTTGTGCTTAGCTTCGGCATCACGGCGGGCTTGTTCTGCCGCTTCACGCTTAATGCGCTCTTCGTGCTCACGCTGTGCCTGTTCCGCCTGGCGGCGCTGCTCTTCGCGGTCGCGGTCGTAATCCTTGTTCATCAACAGAGCCATTTCGTGGTCTGCTTCGAACTTGGCCGCCAACTCCTGATCGAACTTGATGTTCATTTCCAGCGCTTCGGCGTGCAGCGCGTTCATGGCTTCTTCAGCCTTAATACGTTCCTGCTCGGCCTCCCACTCATCGCGGGGCTTAAGGATTGCGTCACGAATGGCGTCGCACTCTCGGGTGAATACGCGCAACTCCTCTTCTGCTGGTTTAACCGCCTCTTTCAATCGCTTGAGGTATTCACGACCAGGCTTCTCAATAGCTGTTTTGCTGGAGCCAACCATGCGCGCCAAGCTGCCAATGCGGTCACGGCCTTTTTTAGTGGTAACGTCTGGAACTTCTTTAGCCAGTTCGCGGATTTGCTCAAGAAAGCTATTAAGGCCACCCGCGCTGTAAAGCGCTGGCGCCTGCTCCGGCTTGATTTCGATGACAGTTAAGTCCGTAACTTCGCTCATGGTTTCTCCTGAAATTTGGATGTGCAGATCCCGCCCGCGTATTGCCAGGCCGATCGTTGAATAGGGTGGTTAGTGCTGCGCGATGGATTTCGCCGGGAACTCGCCGTTGCGGAGGATGCTTTCTACCGGCCAGCATTCTGCTGTTACTTTCTGCTCTGTTGCTGCCTGGCTGCATTCCTGCGGGCTGTCATAAACCCCGAGAATCACATCCTGATAATCACCGTTGGTCATTGCCACGGTCAGGACGAGTGCGAATAAAGTTTCCATCAGTGAAGAGTCCTCCCGATGGCGACGGCGTAAAGGCGCTTTGCTTCTTCCCAAGCCGGAGCATTGCGATGGAGTACCGCGAACGACGCGAGCCGTTGGGCCTCTCTGATCTGCTGCTGGTTTACCATGATTTCCTCTTGGCCTTATCGCGGCGAACGGAACGGTTAATACAAGACTTCAACGCATTTATTCAGTGTTTCAATGGGCGGTGGATGGCCGCCGGTTGTCATAAATTGGCAGACTCGAAAATCTGCCTATGTATGGTCGATAAAAAAACCGCCGGAGCGGGTCTATTCATCAGGTGGGGCGGGGAGGTTCACCCAGTGCGTATAAGAAGGTCGCGGTTCTAAATCCCCATCCCTTTCCCACCAACCGGTGCCGCGTAAATGCTCTCCCGCATAAACCTCTTCCTTCGGGAGCCAGCAGACAACCACCTGATATTTCTCAATGTGAAGAGCCAATACATATTTCCCGGTAGGTGGCATTCTCTCGCTGCACTTAATCCACTCCATACCCTTACCCTCTGTAATTACCCGCAAAAAAGGCCGCCTTCAGGCAGCCTCAGCTTGAATTAGTGCCGGGATGTTTATCCGCGCCCGGCGCGCGCTTTCCCGCTATTCCCCAACAGCAAGAAATCGCTTACTCTTTAATCTCCCCAACAGTAGAAAGGATATATTCATGCAAACCATGCGGACCGTGTGCCCTGACTGCGGAAGTGAGATGTTCAACCAGCCCGATGATTTTGACTTTGAGACAAATTTCACTGGCGTCAGTTGTGCTGACTGTGGTCGCGAAATCACTAAGGACGATGTTGTCAATCAGGCCACGGACACGGTCAAAAAACAGCTCGACGACATGCTCAGGAATTCCCTCAAAGGAACTGGCTGGAAGTTCGACTAATTTCAAAAGCTCCCCGAACTGAGTAAGAACCTCACTGGCGTCTACGTTAAGCAGTAGTGGCGCCGTTTTTTTATCTGCCATACACACTCCTCTCTGCTTGTTTACCGTCAGCCCCTCGCAAAGAGCTGCTGGTAAATCGTTTAGCCATAATTGCCGCTCTTCCTGAGCCCGCCTATGGTCCGACGCATGGTTTACTGTCGCGCCGTTCGACTGACCGAATCTCCACTTCGCCGCTGGCTAACTTCGCTCAGCTGTCGATGTTTCGTTTCGATGGGGTAAATTTAGCGTGATGCTAAATTATGCGCAATAGCAAAATGCTAAATTGTTGGTAGGTTTTATTTAGCGTATTGATTAATAAGCGATTAAAAATTTACAGCGCAGGGATTCTGGACGTAAAAAAGCCCGCACGATGGCGGGCTTGAGGGGGTTTGCGTGAGGTTATGGGATGTTTAGTATTTTGGCATCAACCACAACGCCGATAATTTTGCAGTTCCCATTAACCTCTAGCATTGGATATGCGGGGTTAAGTGGCTTAAGGAAGCGTCTGCCGGCATCGATTACAAGCTTCTTAAAGGTCGCTTCGTTATCGCCTTCTAGCTTCGCTACAACCAGCTTTCCGTTGCGCGGCTCGACTTCAGGGTCAACAAGTATCGCTGCTCCCTCTGGTATGCTCAGGCCGGCCGGGGAGGTCATAGAATCCCCTTTAACGTCCAGCCAGAATGAATCTTCTGAGCAGTGAACAGTCGTGTCATACCAGCGATCTATCGCTCTTCGGTGATAAGGTTCTACAGCTTCCATCCATTGCCCCGCGCTTACCCAGCTGATTACAGGATAACTTCCTTTTGTCTCGTTCAGTCCTCGAAATGCAACGTTCGAAGGTTCTTCACTGGCGTGTAAAACATCCATCCAGCCAAAAGGCAGATCAAGCGCAGTTTCAATTTTGCGAGCCATCTTATCGCCGATATTGCGATGAGGGTTTGGTCCCAGTAGCTGGCTAAGCGCAGCAGGACTTGTCTCGATGAGCTCGGCGAACTGCGCCTTAGTCATTCCAGACTCGTGCTGGCGCTTCTCATACAGCGCTTCCAGGTTGGCTTTTCTGATTTCTTTATTTTCCATCCCTGCATTGTTACTGCTTTTAGCAAAATGATAAATGTGCAAATTGCTAAATGATGCTTGCGTAGTATTTAGCATAACGCTAAACTCCAAATCAAACGACTCACCCGGAGACATCAATGAGCACTGAACTACACCGCTGGCGCAAGGCCGCCACTACCGACGAATGGGCGCAGCTCGCAAAGTTGGCTAACACGACGCCAGGTTACCTGGACCAGATCGCCTACGGAAATCGCCGGGCATCTCCAGAAATGGCATCTGCTATCGAGAAAGGCACGAAGAATTTTCACCGCCAGGCTCCGGTCCTCAAAGAAAGCCTGGTATTCGCATCGCCGCGTGATACTGCGGCCTAACCACGAAAGGGAAAGCAATGCATTCACTTGCGTATCAACAAGGTAACAAATTTTCGCCAACGGCGATGATTTACCAGAATCGACGGGATCCTGATTCCAAGGCGTTAAACATCGATGGGATCCGCGCGGCTGTTCGCGCCTGGGCAGCTGACTGCCGCAGCCGTGAATTTGTCGCAGCGCTGATTGTTGAAGAGTGGCGGGCAACCGGCGGCACTGGTCTGGATATCCCCACTGACTCGCACCGCCAGATGCAGAAAGTGTTTCGCTGGATTGATGGCGACACCGAATACGCCGCCAACAACATTCGCCAGCTGGCGCCAGCAATCATGTCGGTCCTTCCGCTGGAGTACCGCAACCGCCTGGCGCCGCAGAACGACACGATGTCTCTGATCGCCTCTGCGATGAAAGAGTGTGCCGAAGCTAAACAGGCTGTGCTGCTGGACGCTCCAGAGCATCAGAAGCTGAAAGAGGTAAGCGAGGGTATGGCGTCGCTGTTCCGCCTCATGCCGGAGCAGGTAGGCCCGCTGATGACGATGGTCACTTCGATGTTGGGGGTCATGTGAGAGGCACCAGAAAAGAAAAAGCCCTTGAAGCGGTCACTTCAAAGGCCCTTATCACACTGTGTTACGCCAAGTAACGGGAGTAAGTATGTCAAAAACTCGTAAAAAGTACCAGGAAAAAGAGGAACGTCGCCATCCAGATTCACCAGATGGCCTGGTTGTCGCTGCCTCAAAAAACCGGGCGTTCGCTGAGCGCTTTGTTGGCATGGCAAGACTGGCACTGATTCAGGCAGGGGTGAAGCATGGGCGTCGTTAAGCATTTAGCAGACTACAGGCCGCCGCTGGAGGTCGTGGAGCATCGTGTGGCGCAACTGGAAGATGGGTTCACTCGCGTCGCGAATGAGCTTCTTGATGCCGTTATGGCTTCAGGTTTGAGCGAAACTGAGATGTGCATTGTGCTGGCTGTCTGGCGCAAAACATACGGCTTCAATAAAAAAATAGATTGGGTGAGCAACGAGCAACTGGAGCAAATGGTTGGCAAGCACCACACGCACTGCTCCACTGCCAAAAACCTGCTGATCAGCAAGAAGGTATTCATTCAGGAAGGCCGCAAAGTGGGCATGAATACCAATGTTTCCGAATGGAAAACGAAGGTTAACGGATTCTGCAAAACATTAGCTAAACCTGCTAAGAAAACCTTAGCTGAAGTTGCTAACAGAACTAAGCAGAAGGTGCTAACCACAAAAGACAATAATCAAAATACAGAAAGACAAGATCCCCCTAAATCCCCCCAGGGGGAAAACTCACTCGCTCAGGAAGTGATGGATTACTTCAACGAGCTAACCGGTAGTCGTTGTGCTGCGCTGGCACCTTTTGAGAAAGCTCTCTCCACGGTGAAGAGCAAAGACCAGTGCTACACCGCTGAAGAGCTGAAGCTGGTTATCCGCTGGGCCCATGTGAACTGGGGTCACAGCTTCAAGCCAGAGAACCTGTGCCGTATGACCCGCTTTGATGGATACCTGTCAGACGCCCTGATATGGGCAGATGGTCATGGAAGCAACCCGAAAGCCTGTCCGCACGAGGAGATCATCAAGCTCTGGAATGAAAAATTCCCTTCGAAGGCCGTTTCACTGCATGAGTGGAACCGCCGCCGTCCGGCCTATCGAGACCTGGAAGCTGTGTGGAACGGCAAAACCACCCAGGGCAACTGGCGAGAACTGAAGCACATGGGAATGGCCTTCGAGCTGATTAGCAAGTCTTCCCTGTTCGGCACCAGAGGCGATCAGCCATGGCTGACTCTCGACTGGATACTGAATCCGAAGAACTGGGGATCTGTCTACGAGCAGGCCATCAACGAGCACCGTGAGCGCAAGGGAGTCAAAGCATGAGCCGTTTTATTGATTTATACGTTGAGCAGGCCGTCATTGGCGGAATAATGCTTGCAGCAGGTCGCGCAGATGGCGCCGACATGGCTACCGATGCGATTGAGGGCCTGACTGAGGACCACTTCACAGCAACGCCCCATAAAGTGGCTCTGCGGTCCTATAAGCGACTCAACGAATCCGGTTCGAAGATAGACCTGCTTACGCTGACCAGCGATCTTGAGCAGCTCGGGGTGCTTGAGAGTGCGGGTGGTTTCGCTTACCTGGCTGAATGCAGCAAAAACACTCCGTCTTTCGCAAACCTGGCGGCCTACTGCGAAAAGCTTCGTGAAATGTACCTTGGTCGCCGTATGACCCTGGCGTTACAGGTTGGGATCCAGAAGCTGTCCGAACCAACGACCGAGGGTATCGCAGACATCATCGGCAACATTCAGGCCGACATCTCTGGAATTGAGCACAGCGCTGACTACGGAACTGAACACATCACCACTGGCATCGATATGTCGCTTGAAACCATCCAGGCGATCATCAATGGCGACATCTGGAAATACAAAACAGAGCTCGGCATGTCGACCATCGATAGCGCTTTCGGAGGATTCAACAATACGGATTTTATCGTTGTTGGCGGACGTCCTGGCATGGGGAAAACCATGTTTAGCACCACAGTGACAGAAACCGTAGGCCTGAAAAACAAAAAGCCGGTGCTGTTCTTCAGTCTCGAAATGCCAGTGGAACAAATCTCTGAGCGAGTCGCTTTCCACCGGGCACGGGTAAGCAAAGAAGATCTGCTGAGCAAAGTTAGCGGGAAAATGGACGAGGCATGGGGGAAGGTTAGTCATTGCATGAAGGAGTTCATCGACTCTCCGATCTACATCAATGACAAGCCATCCCTGAGCGTTCACCAGGTGCGTGCGGAAGCGCGGCGTATGAGTAAGAAGTTGGGCGGACTGGGCGTGGTAATCGTCGATTATCTCCAGAAGATGCGGATGTCAGACCCGGAGAACATGAACCGCAGCGTAGGGGAGATCGCTACGGGCCTGAAGAACCTGGCGAAAGAATTGCGTTGCCCGGTCATCGCTTTGGCCCAGCTGAACCGAAACCTTGAACAGCGCGCTAATAAGCGTCCCGTTGCCGCAGACCTGCGAGAGTCTGGCGTCATTGAGCAGGAAGCCGATGTGATCTTCATGGTTTACCGGGATGAGAAGTACAACGAAAACACCGAACTGAAAGGCATCACCGAAATCATCTGTGTGAAGTCCCGCCATGCGCCGGGGGCAGAAAAGACCTACCACTTCAGCAGCCGCTACTCAGGCCTGGACCCGGTAGATTTCACCTACAGCGGTCAGATGCAACAGGAGGCCGACTATGAGTGCTAAGACGATGAAAGGCAAACAGGCAATTCTGCGTTATCTCGAAACGCACCGGACCTTCACTGCGAAGGATGTGGCCACAGAGTGCGGCATGACCATCAACTGCATCACGAAGAACGCCATCGATCTGGAGCGGGCCCGGAAGATTGTTCGCGTGAGCAAGGTCTGGCGAACGGTGACTTATCGCCTGGCGACGCCAGAAGAACAGGCTGGTACAGCGCGCAGCTGCACCAACGGAATATTTCAGGAGTGCCGGAACAGCGCTGTTATGAAAAGGATTCTGTCCGTCTATGGGAGGTGTGGAAATGTGTGAATTAACCCAAGAGAAATTAAAATCTTTACTTCATTACGACCCTGAAACAGGAATTTTCACACGGAAAAAAGGTGGTGGTGGAAGAGCTGCGGGTAGCATGGCGGGTTGGGTTAATGGGCATGGATATATTCAAATTAGCGTAGATGGAAGGGATTACAAAGCCCACCGCCTTGCAATGTTATACATGTACGGGGAAAGGCCTGAAATGGTTGATCACATCAACATGATTCGTTCCGATAATCGGATAGTGAATCTCCGGGCGGCAACACGCGCTCAAAATGGGCAGAACTCGAAGACAAGAAGCGATAATGCCAGCGGAGTTAAGGGAGTGTCCTGGGACAAAAGAATAAACAAATGGGTTGCTCGATGCACCTGCAACGGCCATGAAACCTGGATAGGCTCATTTGAAAGCAAAGAGGGTGCGATTGAAGCTGTGAGGTTATTTAGAGAAAAAACACACGGTGAATTCGCTAACCACGGGGAGGCCGCCCAATGAGCAACATCGACAAACGCGCATTACGTGAAGCGGCGGTTCGCGCAGGTGGCGTGAAGTGGCAATACATGCGCGCGACGCAACATTCGAAAGCATACATAACGGACGATAAAGGTTCGACAGTCATCAACTGCACTGATGGTGATGTTCCAGCCAAATGCGCCGGATTTCTAGAGTCCGCTAACCCCGCCACCGTGCTGGCGCTGCTGGATGAGCTGGAAGCCAAAGAATCAACCATAGCCACTCAGCAGCAGGAGATACGAACGCTTCTTAATGCGTTAGGGCAATCATCAGAGAAGAGAAATTCTGACCTTCCTGACCAGAAGCGAATTATTGGTTGGCGAGCATCAGACTACACCGACGAGACATCTGACCCTGAGCTAGCTAAAAACTGGGCCGCTGCAATTGGTGTGCTGCCGATTTTTGAAGGCGACGTGAATACAAAATTAAGCGTCGCCGCAGCCGGTAAAGGAGAGTGAGCATGACTGACAAATGCGAAAAATGCACGGTTGGGATAATCGGCACAAAACCGATTCTCGCCGGGAACTGGCGTGCTGCCGCTGCTGACTTTGACAAAGTTATCGACGACTGGAACGAGAAGACAAAGCGCTTTGCCATTCCGCACCCTGGTTTCGCTCGAAAATTCTTTTACTGCCCATTGTGCGGTAGCAAGGTTGAGGACTAACCCATGAGCACTATTACCGGAGAATTCACCAAAGAACAGTTAATCGCGCGAGCTGACCACCTGTTATGCGTTGGCAAGGCGTTCATTGCAGATCATCCTGGATATGACGAAATGGCGAAAGATGTCGAGCTATTCAAAATCGCACTGGCATCGCTCGAAGCGGAGCCTGTGGCGTGGCTACTGTCAGGCGGCGGCGCAAAAAACAACGTCAGCTTCGATAGTGGCAATGCTTACGTCGACCCGCTGCGCGAAGTGACACCGCTATACATCGCCCCGCCAGCGCCGGTATCTGTGCCCGCTGCGATGGAAATGGATCATGACTTTGACAGCGCGTTTGAACACGGAAAAGCTGTCGGCTGGAACGCCTATCGCGCCGCCATGCTTCAGGGTGCCGATGGCAACGCTCCGGCGCACTTCCGTAGCCGACCAGCGCAAAGCAGCCTCTCTCCGGCGCAAGGCGGCAACTCTCCGGTGATTCCGGAAGGTTGGGTGGCTTGCAGTGAGCGGATGCCTGACATCGGCACAGAGATATTCTATTTCTGCCAGAATGATGGCCTGAGAGATTGCGGGATTGTTAGTTCATCAAATTTCAGCGGCAAAGGCGACGCAGAACTCTACGTTCATGCTGAAGGCTATGACCTGCGTTTCGGCGTAGACATATCCCACTGGATGCCCCTGCCAGCAGCGCCACAGCAGGAGGTGAAGTGATGGACGAGCTCAAAAACTTCAGCGCGACGGACTGGTTATTTTTCGCAACGATGATCCTCGCTTGGCTTCATCTGGCGGTTAAAACCTATAGCTGGGTCATAGGAATACTGATTCGCCGCGGATGGAGATTATGGAATCGCAAGGACGAGAAAACCTTGGCTATGGACTCGTTTTATGAGGCGTTCAGGCTGGCAGATATCGAGCCTGGGCAGAGGGTGGTTATTACTACCGAAAGCGGTATGCAGATCCACATTCTCCGGCCAAAAGGTGACCGTCATGCCTAACCATTCGACGCAGCAGAGCTCTGAGAAAAAATAGCAAACTATTGTAACTCATTGATATATACACATGTTTTACAATTTAACTGCTTCATTTCTTCTTGCTTGGTGGTACATTCATTTGGCGATGTAAAACCAACAGGAGGCGTCATGAGTATCGATCAACTTTGCATGAAACAAGAGTGCTGGGCACTGGAAATGCTCGGTAGGGTTGGCGCTTTAACGCAGTGCCCTCATCATGAGAGCACTTATGTTGATGAGGGCATAGAAGAGTCCGACATCTACAAATACGCTGCTGGAGCTTATAAAAAAAGCAATGGTGGTCATCCATTTGAAAATTTTAAAGAGATGACTGATGCCGTTAAAGCCGCATACGAAGAGCACGGTGGAAATGATGTTTGCCCGCTGTGCTTTAAACGCGTGGACGACTAACTCATTGGCCTCTCCGGAGGCCTTTCTCTTACGTTGATTTTGTTGAATCAACCGTCCATAATCATGTCATCGGAGCCTGAACAACTCCGGTGACTTCTGCGCATTTAAGGGGACTTAAATGCGACCACAATCTGAACTCCTCACCTTGTCACAGATGCAGAAATGCACCTGCGATTTTCTGCATTCTGCGGTTTCCGTCAAGGAGGCCGTATGACTCTGCCAGTTGACGGCATCAAACTCCATCGCGGCAACTTCGCGGCCATCGGCCAGCAGATTCAGCCATTGCTGGATGCCGGCCAATGCTTCCGTCTTCAGGTTAAGCCGTGGCGCGAGAAGCGCAGCCTGTCGCAGAACGCTCTCAGCCACATGTGGTACACCGAAATCAGCGAATACCTCATCGCCCGCGGCAAGACCTTCGCTACGCCTGAGTGGGTCAAAGACGCGATGAAGCACACCTATCTCGGCTACGAAAGCAAGGATCGGGTAGACGTCGTGTCAGGAGAGGTGACCACGGTTCAATCTCTCCGCCATACGTCAGAACTGGAAACCGGCGAGATGTACATCTTTCTGTGCAAAGTCGAAGCCTGGGCGATGAATATAGGCTGCCACCTGACCATTCCGCAGAGCTGCGAGTACCAGCAGCTGCGCGATAAGCAGGAGGCGTGATGTCTACTCCACTTTCCCGCGTCATCACAAACGAAATCTTCCGCGTTCCGGCGCGCCGCCAGCGCAAGCACGCGGTTAAGCCGTCCGACATCCCGACCCTGAAAGATTACACCTCCCGCCTGGTGGATCAGAAATGGCTGCGCCTCGCAGAGAGGAGAAAATCCGCATGAGCATGTATCAACGCATTAATGGCGCTGACTGGCGCAATATCTTCGTCGTCGGGGATCTGCATGGGTGCTACACGCTGCTGATGAATGAGCTCGAAAAAGTTTCGTTCTACCCTGCGCGTGATTTGCTGATCTCGGTTGGTGACCTTGTTGACCGCGGCGCGGAAAACGTCGAGTGCCTGGAACTGATTACTATGCCTTGGTTCCGGGCTGTGCGAGGAAACCATGAGCAGATGATGATTGATGGGCTATCGGAGTATGGGAACGTCAATCACTGGCTGGTAAATGGTGGCGGTTGGTTCTTCAATCTCGACTATGACAAAGAAGTGCTGGCTAAGGCTCTGGTTCACAAAGCAGCTGAGTTGCCACTCGTCATCGAGCTAGTTACCGCTGAACGTAAAATCGTTATCTGCCACGCTGACTACCCCCACAACGAATATGAATTCGATAAGCCTGTCCAGAAAGATATGGTCATCTGGAATCGTGAGCGGGTTAGCGACGCTCAGGACGGCATTGTATCGCCGATAGCCGGTGCTGATCTGTTTATCTTCGGACACACTCCAGCTCGCCAGCCCCTGAAGTATGCCAACCAGATGTACATCGATACCGGTGCCGTGTTCTGCGGAAACCTCACACTGGTACAGGCTCAAGGTGGTTCCCATGCGTAAACCATCCCGTCGCAAGTGCAAAGTATGCGGTGAATACTTCGTGCCGAAATTCCACGACATCCGGATCCGCTGGTGCTGTCCGGAACACGGCGCAATCCTCGCAATGGAAGAACGCGAGAAGGAGAAGGTGAAAGCCGCCGCTAAGCGCATTAAGGAGCAGAAAGAAGCCGAGAAAGCATGGCGCCAGCGCCGCGCTGCACGCCGTAATGAGCTGAGGCCGATCCGTCACTGGGTGCAGATGACTCAGCGCGCTTTCAACGACTGGCGGCGCGAAATGCTGCTGGCCGCCGGCCACGGCTGCATCTCCTGCGGAACCAAGACCGCTTTTGTATGGCATGCCGGACATTACCGCACCACAGCGGCTGCACCTCAGCTGCGCTTCAACCCAGATAATTTGTGGTTACAGTGTCCAGTCTGCAACGTTCATAAATCAGGGAATATCGAGGCCTATCGTGCAGCCTTGGTCGAGCAGATCGGTGAAGAACGCGTACTGGCCCTCGAATCCAACAACGAAAACCACCGATATACCCGCGAAGAACTGGACGGCATCCGCGCCAAAGCCAGGGCAGATCTTCGCGCACTAAAACAGCAGGAGGCAGCATGAGCACAGAAACCGAAATTGAACTGGGCAAGGTTGTCGCGTTCCCGACGAAGAATAACGACATACAGGACGGGCTGGTTATTCAGCGCGAAGGGAAGAAGGTTATGTGCCTGCACTCCACTGTTTGGGTGAACGAAAAAGACCGGACCTTACGCTGCCGGAAGTGCGAAACGTTGATCGAGCCTTTTGACTTTCTTATGACGCTCTGCGACCAGGAGTCTCGCTACATGGAGAACGTGAAATATCTCCGCCGGGAAGAAAAGCAGCGCCGTCAGAATATCGAGAAGCTCATTCAGATTGAGAAGAACGCCAAATCCCGCATACGCCGCGCCGGGGATAAGTCACCACTTCCTCTCTGGCAGAACGAGAGGGTGGACGAATGACACGTGACCAGATTATCCGGTACCAGGCTGAAAGCGTTAAGCGCGCCAAGATGCCGCCAGTAGCAAAGCACAGCCAGACCAAAACCAATCAGCCACATAAGGAAGCCGCATAATGAACCTCGAAAACACCGTGAAATACCACTTCGCCAAGTCGACGCTTATTAGCGACTCTCCGCGCGCCACTGCTTCAGATTCACTGACCGGGACGGATGTTATGGCGGCCATGGGCATGACCCAAGAACGCGCTGGCATGGGATACAGTGCCTTCCTCGGAAAGATGGGTATCAGTTACAACGACCGGGCGAGGGCGATCGAGCTTCTAGCAGAGTATGCACTGACAAAATGCGATAGCGTAGCGGCGCTGCGCAAGCTTGACGACAGTGTTAAGCCGCTGGTGATGCACCAGTTGGCCGCCTTCGCTTTTGAAGATTATTCTCGCAGCGCCGCCAGCGTGAAACAGTGTGACTGCTGCTCGGGTCAGGGATTCATTGAGGCTGATGTTTTCACGATGAAATCGCACTACACCATGAAGCTTCCACAGTGGGCAAAAGACCTTAAGCAGTCGCCTAGTGATTTCGAAGTTAAACGCCAGGTGAAAGAGGTGGTGCGGGTTCTGTGTTCGGCCTGCAAAGGTAAGAAAGTTGTCAGTTGCGCCTGTAAAGACTGCCACGGGCGCGGTAAAGCAGTGAATCAGGTCCTCACTGAAAAGCAGGGCGTGCCGGTTCTGGCCGACTGTAAGCGTTGCGGCGGACGTGGATATGAGCGTATCCCCTCGACTGAGGCATATGCGGCTGTTTGCCGTATTACCGATGCGATATCCGTTGCCACCTGGGAGAAGTCCGTTAAACGGTTCTACGACCAGCTGATCACTAAATTTGACATTGAGGAAGCGTGGGCGGAGGCTCAGCTTAAACAGATAACAAAATAGCGATCGATAAAATAGCTCATTATTCTATAGTGAGCTATTTACTTTTCCGGAAACTGTGTTAATTTGGTTCTAACGATGGGCGTTGCATGTCCAGGGTATCGGCAAAGAATTTTCATTTTTCTGCCAGCTCACGATTGATAGCACTTCTTACAACAAGTCAGTAGGGAAGGCACAAATTGCCATCAATAAGCTACATTTCCTGTTGATAACTTTGTATATGCACGTATAATGCCGCGCCATCGATTACCTTTCAGGTAAAAAAAGCGGATTTAAAATTCGTGATAATTTGATAAAAAAGTAGTGTTTTTCTTCTTGTGCGAAGTCGAATCTTTAGGTAGGTTGGAGTTGTAGCGCATTCAAGGCTCTACTAAGGAAATTTAATTTGAACAAAATACAGCCAGCTATTGTTTATACAATGACCTTTTTTGCAATCCCTGTATGGGGAATTTGGCTGCTTTCGCTCGTTAAATAACCAAACAACCTCACTCTATCTGATTTTTAAAGATTTTTCTCACCTTATCCATATAGAATAGCCCTGGAACTAACGATCTGCGCAGACGTTGGGTTGTGTTAATCTGGATAAGGTGCCTGTCTATAGACGAAACTTCAAATACTGCTTCTGGAACAAAAGTATGGGCTCTGACCATTATGGTCGGGATAACTATTGCAATAGTTAGCTTTTTCGGCTCTCGCTTGGTTAACCAAGTTGACGAAATGGATAAGGCTCTACAGGCTACGAGAGAAGTACAGGCTTCCCAGACAGAAATTATCAAAGGTCAGCAGCGGGACATTGATAACAATGGGAAAGAAATCGAGCGACTGAGAAATCAAGTTGATCGCCTGAAGGATGACAATGCTGCTCTTAAAGCGAAGGCGGGTATCCCACTAACGCTGAACAACAAGCCACCTTCGGGTGGCTTTTTAGTTTCTAGGCAATGGAAATCGCTTTGAGTATGTGACGACATCCCGGTGAGACCAGGCACACCTCCCTGGCGCGGCAAAGCGATCCCCATTGTGATGAAGCTCAGCGGCGAGCTAGGGAATAGTTTTGCGGTGAATATTCTGGATAAGTAGCCACAAGGCGCGCGTAACCCAATCGGCAGCGCACCGATGGAAGCTGGTTCGACTCCAGCCTTCACAATCATTACTACAGGCTACCTTCGGGTGGCCTTTTTTGTTTCCCCTCAACCTTCTGAGAGGATCAACAGCAATAAGAGGGGGCTTAATGTCCGATCCATTAACCGGCACCGGCGCAGTTCTCGGCGGCGGCCTGCTGGGTTCAGTCCTGTACGGCGTCTTTACTCATACAGATTTCGGTGTGGTGTTTGGGGCGTTTGGTGGTGCGGTGTTCTACGTCGCAACAGCAACGAACCTGTCTCGTGCACGACTGGCTGGGTATTTTCTGACGTCGTTTATCGTTGGGGTGCTTGGGGCTGGATTTGTTGGCTCACTGCTAAATGCCGCATCGCGATATGAAAAACCGTTGGATGCACTAGGAGCAGTGATTCTGTCTGCCCTGTGTATCAAAATCCTAACTTATCTTAATAACCAGGATCTGAACAGCCTGTTCAGCTTTTTCTCGCGTTTACGCGGAGGAGGGGGAAATGGCAGGTGAGCTGACTGCATTCTTTAATGCATTTATCTGCGCGGTAATTGTTATCGTTCTGATGTTCTACCAGCGACATGGCGCCCGGCATCGTCCTTTCATCTCTATCATGGCGTATGTAACCGTACTGGTTTATGCCGTTATCCCGTTGCAGTTTATCTTCGGTCTCTATCGTGACTCCAGCTGGCTGGTGGTGGTGGCAAACCTCCTTATCTGCGCCGCCGTTATGAGGGCCCGGGGAAATCTGGCACGTCTGGTAGATCATCTGAGGCACTAATGAACCAAACACAATTTGAAAAGGCGGCAGGTATAAGCGCCGGTCTAGCCGTGCGCTGGTTTCACTATATCGATGCTGCAATGAAGGAATTCGGCATAACCGCGCCGCTCGATCAGGCCATGTTTATCGCGCAGATGGGCCATGAGTCCGGCGGTTTCACCCGGCTGGTGGAAAACCTGAACTATTCGGCAGAAAACCTGGTACCTACGTTCGGCAAGCATCGCATTACTGCACAGCAGGCCGCCGCACTCGGCAGAACGGCAACGCAACCGGCAAATCAAAAAGCGATAGCCAATCTGGTTTATGGCGGTGAGTGGGGCAAAAAGAACCTGGGCAACCAGGTTGCTGGTGATGGCTGGAAATATCGCGGTCGCGGCCTGAAGCAAATCACCGGGCTCAGCAATTACCGCAAGTGTGGCCACGCGCTGAAGTTGGACCTTGTAACCCAGCCTGAATTGCTGGAACAGGATGAATATGCTGCGCGCTCCGCTGCATGGTTCTATTCGTCCCGCGGTTGCCTGCTTCATTCCGGCGATGTTGAGCGCGTTACGCTGCTTATCAACGGTGGACGTAATGGTCTGGATAAACGCCGCGCGCTGTTTAACCTGGCGAAATCTGTTCTGGTGTGAGGTGAGTGTGGGTATCGAAACGATAATCGGGCTGGCCGCACTGGTGATTTCCGCTATCGCCGGTGCCTTTGGCCTGGGCCATATTCGCGGCACCAGCAAAGCGGAAGCGAAAGCCGACCAGCAGCGCACCGAAGATAACGCAGCGGCAACGGTCACAGCAGCCAAACGCCGGGTAGAAGCCACGAAAGAGGCCAGCAATGTACAGCAAACTGTTAACCATATGCCTGGCGACGATGTTGATCGCGAGCTGCGGGACAACTGGACCCGTAAGGGTTGAAGTAGTGGACACGGCTTGCGACTGGGTTAAACCCATCTACGGAACAGACCACGACTGGGATGTACTGGATAAGCAGACGAAGCGCGACATCCTGGCGCATAACAAAGCGTGGCAGGCGAACTGCCAGAAACCAAAATTAGCGAGGTCCAAGTGATCGCAACCATCGGAACAATTCTTGTTTGGACTCTAATCGTTGTTGCGGCAGCCGCTGGGCTGTTTTTCGCATTCATCGGCTTTATGTTTTTTATCAGCTGGCCGAAGTGACACTGAGTGTTAGCCATTACAAAGCTCATCTGCGGGTGGGCTTGATAATGGTAAGTATTGTCTTCGGGCAGGCTTTGTAGATGTTAAGCGATTATTAAGAGGCAATCATGACTTTAGCTGAACGTGTAAAGAGAATTGAGAGCGAAATAAAAGATATTAAATCGCAACTCAATTCTGGTACCGATTCTAGGAAAACAGCAAA
>OJVE01000282.1_pt1 | contig 20600 bp, 18 predicted proteins | sample 1600081 | NCBI WGS metagenome assembly OJVE01 (sample SAMN04436789, study PRJEB24849) | human gut metagenome | biome: human gut; feature: NICU; material: stool | host: Homo sapiens | place: USA: Saint Louis, MO | collected 2011-04-13 | reverse complement strand
ACCGAGATCTACACTCTTTCCCTACACGACGCTCTTCCGATCTGAGACCATTGCTCCGCAAGCGAGTCTTTTGCGCCCGGCGTCACCGTCGTTGAGATAGCCGCTTCATTGTACGGCATATGCTGATCGGAAACCGTCGTCGGCGCATCCGCCGCGAATCCCTGAGTCACTCCCAGCGTTGCCAGTGTGACTGCGGCGACAAGCCATTGCCGCGCCTGTTTACCATGTTTCATATAGTCATATCCTCCTAATTGCAAATGGTGTTCATTCATTTGAATGATAGGTTTAGTTTACTTGATAATTACGGTGTACGCAATACCTTCGCCGCATCGTTGACCACCGACTGCATTTCGTCCGGAGCAAGCGTCACCGCCGGCGTTGCCGTTGCCGTTTTGACCGGTGACGGCGCCGCATGCACTGCCGGCTCACGAGCCTCCGGTACCGCTACGCTTGCCGCCGGCGTCGGTTGCGCGACTTGCGGAGCGGCTGCTTGCGGCCATGTCGCCGAGGATTCCAAAGGAACCGTTTTCACTACCGTTGCGGGAGCCGTAACCGGCGCGGGAGCGTCATCACCCTTTTGCCACCACCAGCTGAAACCGCTCACCATGACGAGCGCCGTCACCAGCGCGAGAGCACGTTGCCAATGTTGCCACTGTCGGGACATGCCGCGGTCTTCCCGAAGTTTTTGCATTTCGGCTTGGGCCAAAAGCAAGTTCAACTCGCCTTTCAGCGGCGTTTCGTCATGAAACGAATGTTCCGCCTGTTCCAGCCAGCTCCGCGCCGTTTCGACGCGACGGACAAGCTCCTCTCGGGAAAGGCTCATGCGTGTACTCCTTTCTTGTAAAATTTCTGAATAAATTTTCCTAATCAATTTAAAATCGGCTTTTCGGGTTTTCTTTGCAACCGTATTCAGCATTGCTTTTCTGCATAATACTCTTGTTTTTGAGCGAATTCTCGCAAATTATAGCCGATGTATCTTCATTTACTCGCGCCGTTCGTGCATCAAGCGCGACAACATGCCGCGCAGGCGGCGCACACCGGTTTTTTGCAGTTTATAAATGTAAGTTTTAGAAACTTGTAATTCCAGCGCCAGCTCTTTCGGCTCGCGATTTTGCATGTAAATACCGTCGACCACCTGCTGTTCCTTCGGCGGCAAACGATGCACGGCGTTACGCACCGCTTCCCACAAAAACGTCCGATCGGCCGCCTCAAACGCATCCGTCGCCTCCGTCACGAGGCTGTTGAATTGAGCGCGGCTTTCGGCCCAGGCGCTGTCGGCAACCGGGATATCGGTCCCGTTTTTATAGATGTAATCGAGCATGCGGCCGCGAATGCGATGGCGCGCAAAAAGGGAAAACGCGACCGCTCGGGCGGGTTCGTACCGTTCCGCCGCTTCCATCAAACCGACGGTACCCTCCTGCAAAAGATCCAGTATGGTCGCTTCCTGCAGCTGCCAGCGCATCGCTTCTTTGACGACCAGGGGCTGGTAATGCTCGATCAATGTCTGGCGGGCACCGCGATCCTGCTTTTCTTTATAGGCGCGCCACAAAGAAGCTTCCGTTTCGGGATCCAATAATTCAATTTTGGTAAGTTCCTGAAAATATTCTTTTAACATGGCACTCCTTTAGAATCGATACTGCCAGTTGCCGCCGATATAGTAATTATCTTCATTATTCAGCCACGCTTCCGCTTGGAAGTTTTGATTAATATCGTAACGGAAACCGGCGCTTTGCTGTTCGTTATTGACGCCGGTTGTCAGCACCAGCATAAAGTCGTCGAACAAGTATTTGCCGATTTGTAAGTTGTAAAAGCTTTGGTTGGCGACCGTGGATGTTTCAAAGGGATCGACCGAGCCGGTCGTGACCTGAACCATGTCGAGCCCCAACACATCCTGCAAGCGACTTTCGAGCGTACCGAAAACCAACACTTGCGCCGCCGAAGCCAAGACGGCGTTAGCATCCGCCCGGCCGAGGTCGTTGATATCGCCCCGCGTGTGCAAGGTAAGCATCGTGACAATTTCTTCCTGGCTCAATGCCGGTTCCGACGTAAGTTTCAGATCGAGCGCAGTAGGCAAGCCGTCCGCCTGCATATGAATGCGGTAACGATTAAATTTCGTCGTCGCCAGCACGTGCAGATTCGGCAAGAAGCTCTGCGTGCGATTGAAATCGGCCACGCCTTCCTCGACCTTGAATTTATTGCTCAGATACCGCAAGTACCCGTGGTTCACAACTACTTTGCCGTCAACATCCGGCGCCATGGTCGTGCCGCCGACGTGCAAATCGCCGGCCAATGTCAAATCATAGAGATAGCTGTTATAAAGACGTGTCTTTTCGCCGATGGCAACATTCACATCAAAGCCCATCGGGAATGTTGAACCGCTGTCCGCAAACGTCAGCGGAATATCGAAACGGGATTTTTCAATCCGCACATCGCCGGCAAGATACGGCATGCCCGCCTGTTGCGCAAGTTGTAAATGCGCCGTCAAAGGACCGGAGTAGTACGAGCTCTGCGGATTGATCGCGTCGGCGTCCAGCGTTCCTTCATAGCGCATATCGGTAAAGTCGGTCCAGCGAACTTCGCCCGCCGTGGTAAGATCGCCTCCGCCGATGGTCGTTTGTCCGCGCCAGGTGGCGGATTTACCGTTACATTTCAATTCCGCTTGAATATGTTCCAGCGGGCTTTTCATGGTTTCTATCGTCGCCGCACCGTCCGCGACAAAAATGCGTCCGTTGATGTGCGGATCCGCAAGCGTGCCGGTGACCGTGATGCCGCCTTTGGTTTCACCGGTCGCGGAAAGAACCGCCGGCGATAACGCGCGCAACAGTTCCAAATCCGCTTTATCCAAGCGAATTTCCAGGTTCATCGATTCATTCGACTGCGTCGCTCGTCCCGCTTTCGTTAACGCGGCGACCGGAACCTTACCGTACATGCTTAGTTGATACGGTTCACGTTGCAGCAAAGTCTGGTTCACTTCGATGATTTGATCGCGCATATTCAACAGGCCGATGAAACGATCAAAGGTAACGCCTGCAAATGCGCCGTTCGAAAGTTCGAACGACATATCCATCACCGGTGTTTTCGTCGGTCCGGTAAAGACCGCGCTCACATTCAAATTGCCCGTGAGATCAAGCGGTTGTCCCGCCAGCGCCGTGACGTAGGTGACATCGACATCTTTCGCCGCCACCTGCATATCGATTTCACCGTCGAGATCAGCCGTACCGGCGGCGGCGAGCACGCCCGCGCCGATCGGCATATGTAATTTGCGGATCGTCGCCACGCGATTAGCGTAGTCCGCATCGATTTCCGTCGTGCCGAAAGGTTTGCCGTCAATGCTGCCGTTTTCCAGTTTGCCATTGATACGCAAACTCGGGTTGGCAGCCGTCCCCTTGAGTTCGACATGCCCCGTCACCTGACCGGCCAAGTTGCCGTGCGGAATATTCGCCAAGCTCAAGAGGCGCGCAATATCCGCTCCGTCCACATCACCCGCACCGCGGAACACGCCGCCGTCCAAACAATACGTGCCGTTCAAACGGTAAACGCCGTCACGCTGCGTCAGCGTCGTATCCGTCAAGCCCACCACGCCTTCGCCGTAGGCCAAGTGACCGCGCAAACCGTCGATCGGTTCACCGTTAGCGTATAAATTATGGCCCCAGAAGTCGGCTTCCAGACGCAGATCGGCCGGTGTGCCGCGCAGCACCCCTTCGGCGGATACGGTTCCCGCCAGTCCGTACGTATTTTTTTCTCGCAGCACGCGATCAATATCGATTTCGCTGGCTTGCAGCTGAACATTCAACGCGTTCGGCGCGATCGTGCCTGACGCATGCAAAGTACCGTTGTACATCGAGGCCAGCGCCTCATCCAAATATAAAATATCGCCGTTGTAACGATAGCGGACGACTACATCCTGGTAGAGTTCGCCCAGCACCGAACCGTCCCAAAGGTGCAGTTCACCGCTCGCTTCCGGTTGATCGACCGTGCCGTGCACGGTCAGCGAATTGGTGGCCCAGCCGGTGGCGTCAAGCGGCAAGTCGGCGGCATGCAGCAACGATTCCAGTCGAATGTTATCGCTTTGGACCGTAAGATCCAGCGCTTTCGCTCCGCCCAGCTGCGCGTTGCCGGAAACGACATGACCACCTTCGGCATCCTGCCAGACAAGGCGGTTTGTGGTAAACGTATCGTCGACGTACGCCACATCGCCGTGAATCGACGTATACGAAAGGCCGTGAATGGCGCCGTCACGCGCGCTCACCGTGCCGACGAATTGCGGTGCCGACACGCTGCCGGTAAGTTGTCCTGTAAGATCCGCCGCCCCCGACATAGTGACACCGGCCAAGCCGGAAAGATATGAAAGCGGTAAATGATGCGCGGCTACTTGAATGCCCTGCGGCGTATCCGTGTTGCCGAACGCCGTAAATGTGCCGTCACCCATAGTGCCGTTCAGATAATGCACCGCAAGCGCGCCCGCTTCATAGCGCAACGACGTGCGCAGCGAATCGGTCTTAATGCCCGCGCCGCTGACGCCCGTTCCTGAGCCGGTAAACGTTGCCAGCGCCATTTCCCCGTCATGAAGCTCGACCGCACCGCGACCGTTTATCGTACCGGCGTACGCACCGTCCGTTTCCGGAAGCTGCGCTAAATTAATATTTTCCGCCGCATATTCACCGGCGCCGGTATTTGTTGCAAAATTATAATAACCGCTGCCGCGGACTCGCCCGTCACCGATTCCCGCCACCACTTCCGGCAGGTTCACGACCTCTCCGCGATAGACAAACTTGGTGAAAACATTTTCCAACGGCGTCGCGCCATAGCGCCCCCGTTGCAGCATCGCGACGCCTTCCGCCAGCGGTGCCGCCACCGTGCCTCCCACGTGCATATTGGCCGCGACCGACCCATAAAGAGGCACATCGGCAAGCGCCGCCACTTCCGCGCCCGTCGTCGCCAAATGCAGATCCAACGCCGGATCATCATTAAGTAATATCGTACCGTTGGCCGTCAGCGGCTGCCCGTTCACTTGCGCCTGCATATCGGCAACGGACAGACGACGGGTCGCCAAACGCACGTCGGCCTTGGCGCCGGTAACTTTATACCGGTCGTATTGCAACGCTCCGTCACGTAATTCCGCGGTACCGTCATAGCGTAACCCGGTGGCGTCGGCACTGACGTTCAAATCCGTGTTGTGAATTTCACCCGCCTGCAGCGCGATCTCCGGCGCCGCATCGCGCAGCACGTAATTCGCGAGCGTGATCGGCAAGCGTTTCGCCGTCACGTGCGCGTTAAAATCGTCCGCCGCAGTATAGTTGCCGGTCAGCGTGACGGGTTCGTTATTATATAAAAATTTCGCTCGGCCGGTGACGGTCGGATAATCATTCAAATCCATCCCGCACGTGACATCGGTCAGATCGATGGTGGGATCATGTAAAAATTCCAAATGCGCCAAACCACGATTGATCATGATTTTGGCGCGCAAAGAGAACTCCGTCTGCGTTTCCTGCGGACGGATCAAATGGGCAATATTCCAGGAACGGTCCGGTTCTTCCCGCAACCAAACTTCCGGCTGTTCGATCGTAATGCCGTCAAGGACGCCTAAAGCGGCGCGCTTACCCATGGCATATTCGAGCGCCCGCCACAGATTCCAGCTGACTTCGATATCCGGAACACGCGCTACCGTGAGCCCCTTGGCATCGGTTACCGTCGCATTTTTCACATGCGCGTTCCCGGCCCAGTCTATATCCAGTTTGTCGTAACGGACTGTACCGTTGACGGTTGTCGCCAAGGCTTCGTCCACGAGGGCCGGCGCTTGCTCGAGTACTGTCGGTTTGACATAGAACTCGAACGCACCCGCTCCGATGGCGAGTGCCGTTGCCCCCGCCAATAGCAAACGTCGCACGGACATGCCTCCTCGCTAGTGTCCATGTATTGTTTTACAAAATTATTTTTCCGTTTCTTGCTTATGCGTCGCCAGGATGGCTTCATCATTGCTCAGCGTAATCGGTTCGACCGGCGCAATGACATTCCCTTTTTCATCGTAACGTACGACGGCCGGTACGCCCATCGCCTGTTCCAAGCGGGCAAGACCCGTATTGTAATCGTACAGCGCGGTGATGTAATTCGTGCGCGCCTGATCCAACGCGAGTTGCGCATCCAGGACATCCAAGTTGATGCCGACGCCGGCACGATAGCGGATGCGCGCGATCTTGTACGCTTCCCGCGCCTGCTCTACCGCCTGCGCGGTGGATTGAATCCGTTCTTCCGCGCTGCCGATATTCAAGTAGGCCTGCGTCACATCCAATTCGATTTGGCCGCGCGCCTGCAGATAGGTTTCTTCCGCCGCGGCAAGGTCCGCTTTCGCGCCCTTTACTTTTCCCGTAGTGGCGCCGCCGTCATAGAGCGGCCAGCTCACGCCGCCGGCGACTTTCCAGTCTTCATTTTCAAAGCCCGGGAAATCTTTGTCCTGCCAGCTCATGTTGGCCGTCAACGCGACGGTCGGTTTATTGCCGGCCTTCGCGACATTCAATTTTTCTTCACTGGCTTTGACATTCAATGCCGCCTGCTGCAATTCCCAACGATGCGCCAGTGCATAGTCGATCGCCTGCGCGCGCTGAATCGTAATCGCGCGGTGCGGCAACTCATTGGTGTCCGGTACGACCGTCGTAACCGTCGGCAGACGCAACAGATTGCTCATGTTGGCGCGCGCGAGTTGCACGGCGTTTTGCGCTTTAATTTGTTTTTCCCGCGCATCCGCTAAGGCGACTTCAGACGAAAGCACGTCGATCCGCGCCACGACGCCCGCGTTATAAATCTGCGTAACGTTTTTGACATGCGCCGTCAGATTTTCCACGGCGGTGTTGGCGATATCGGCAAAATGCTGCGCTTCCATCAACTGATAGTAGCCTTGTGTGACTTTATATTTCAAATCCGCTTCTTCTTTATAGATGCCCCACTCCGCCGCGTCACGGCCGTAACGCGCCGCCGCTACCGCGCTTTCGACACGACCGCCCGTCCAAATCGGCCAAGTAACCGAAAGCGTGTTTTGAAAACCGCGATCCTGCGCAAATGTCATCGGTACCGTTTGCGTTGTGAGACCTTTATATAAGTCCGTTTTTTTCAAATCTTCGAGCGTCATATTGACCGCCGGATTCACCTGCTGCAACGCGTTCAGTATCGTCTGCGCGGTCGCGTCGACTTTAGCGGCATGCTCCGGTCCGAGCGGACGCGGCACAGCTACCGTCTGGCTTTTTTCTTTAAATTTCGAAGCACCAAACTGGAAATCAATGCTCGGATTCTTTTTGGCCGCTATTTCGCTGATGGCCGCATTGGCCGCTTGCCATTTCGCTTCCGCGATATGCACGGCATAATGATTGACCACGGCGATCTGTACCGCTTCCGGCAGGGACAGCTTCAGCGTCTGCGGCGCCAGTTCTTCCTTCGGATCGACGAGCGACGGAACGTTTTCCTGTTGCAACGCGTCCGTCGTATTGACGATCTTCGTCGTCGCTGCAAGCGGATCCTGGGCCGCAAACACCAATCCTTGACCCACTAAAGTGGCAGCCGCGAGTACCGCGGCAATTTTCGCATAGTTCATGTTGATCTCCTCTTACTCTCTACACTTTTAAAAGGTGTGGTTGACACCGAAATAGTAACCGCCGTTGGTCGCGCTTTCCGGGAAAATCGACTGGACGACAGCCGACCAGTCCTCCGCCACCGGCCAACGCGCGCGCAACCGGTATTCGGGATCATCTAAATTATACGCATCGACCGTGAACAGTCCTTTACCGATCTCATAATCAGCCCCCGCTCCGACCTCGCCGCGAATCAAACCGGCTCGTAGCGACCAGCGTCCGTTATGCTTGCCGTATTGCAAGTTGGCCAGCGTACCTTTACCGATATCTTCCGCGCCGATCAGGCCGAACGTATTTTCGTTACCGATGCGCCAATTGGCGTTCAGTGATGTTTTATGCTTGTCCGTATTATATAACATCTCGACTTCGCCGGGCATGGTGAGCGACGACCGTTGGATTCCGCCGATGCGACCGGAAATCCGTCGCGCGTTTTCACTCGTCACGCGAAAGTTTTCCGCGGTCGCCCGTAAATCATCGGTTAATTTACCGTCGGCATCCAACCGCGCGAGCAGTAAATTCACATCGTTGGTCATTTGCTGCAGCGAAGATGTCAGCACGATCATCCGCGCCGTCATGTCATTGGCATTGGCCACCGTGGCGCGCAGCTGCTCTTGCATAACGGGATCGCCGATTACTTTGTTGACACTGTCCATCGCTTCCTGCGTCTTGGCGAGCAGACGGTTGGTTTCCCGCATGATCGCATCAATGCCGCCGGGCATGCCGCCTGTGATCGTGTCACCCGGTTGCAGCGCGCCGTTTTTCAAATCGCCGGGCGTAATGCGAATAAATTTTTCGCCCATCACGCCGTCCGCTTCGACCGCGAAATAGGAATCTTTCGGAATCGAAATGCCGTCGTAAATGCGCAACCGAACTTTTGCGCCGTTCGGCAGTGACGACACCTCTTCGACTTTGCCGACTTCCACGCCGGAATAGCGCACCTGATTGCCCTGCGCCAAACCGTTCACTTCCGGGAAAATGCCGTAGACGTCGTAGCCTTTTTTGCCGAAAAATACAAAGTTTGAAAGTTGTGCCAAGACGATCGCCGTCGCGATCAGCCCCGCTAAGGTAAACGCTCCGACCTTGGCCTCTGTTGACCACTTCATGGGCGTCGCTCCTCCTCATCCAATTCGCTTTTGCCCTGTAAAAAATTCTGTACGAGCGGATTGTCCGATTGCCAAAATGTATCGGCCGGTGCATCCGCAATAAAACGCCCCTGATGTAAAAACGCGAGACGATCGGCGACGGTTCGTGCCGAATCGAGTTCATGCGTAACGACCACGCCGCTCGTGCCGTATTGATGCTGCGCACGGAGGATCAGACGATCGACCGTCGCCGCGCTGATCGGATCGAGCCCCGCCGTCGGTTCGTCATATAAAACGACTTTCGGTTCGGTCGCCAGCGCGCGCGCCAACGCGACGCGTTTTTTCATGCCGCCGGACAACTGCTGCGGTAACGCATCTTGCCAATCCGCGAGTCCCACCAATTGCAAACGTTCGCGAACATGCGCTGCGATTTCGTCTTTATTTAATTCATTTTGCCGCACCAAGCCGAAGGCGACATTTTCGCCGACGGTCATCGAGTCAAACAGCGCGGAATATTGAAATACATAGCCCATGTGGCGTCGCACTTCGTTCCACTGCCGTTCGCTGTAATCCGTCACATCGACGCCATCGATCAAAACGCGTCCCGAGGTCGGTTTGACCAAGCCGATGAGGACGCGAAGAATCGTCGATTTGCCCGAGCCGGATGCGCCCAAAATTACGAGCGTTTCTCCCGCCGCCACGGTCAGATCCACGCCGCGCAGGATTTCGCGTTCGCCGAAGCGTACCGTCACGTCCTGTAATTCAATCATCTTCGCCTCTTAAAATAAAACGCTCGACAACAAATAGTTGACGGCAAAAATCATCATAATCGAATACACCACGGTTTCGGTCGCCGCTTTGCCGACGCCTTCCGCGCCGGCGGTCGCGAGCATGCCGCGGCTGCAGCCTACGACCGCGACAATCATCCCGAAGACGACCGCTTTAATCATGCCGAGATAGACATCACTCGGCGTGACAAACATCTCTATCGAACGCCAAAACGTGTAAGCAGAAATACCGTTATTCAATGTGCAGACCAAAACGCCGCCGAAAGTGCCGATGATCAATCCCAATACATTTAAAAGCGGCAACATGATCATGCACGCCGCCATGCGCGGCACCACGAGGTAGCTGATCGGATCAGTCGCCAGCACGCGCAAAGCGTCGATCTGCTCGGTGACTTTCATCGTGCCGATCTCGGCCGTGATCGCCGCGCCGCCGCGGCCCGCCAAAACGACGCCGCATAATACCGGACCCAATTCGCGTCCCAACCCGAGCGAAACGATCGCGCCGATGGAAAATTGCGCGCCGAAACGCGACAATTCGGTGGCGATCTGCAAAGTCAACACCATGCCGGTGAACAGCAGCGTCAGCGCGACAATCGGGAAAGAACCAACGCCCAGCAGCGCCATCTGTTTCGTCGTTTGACGCATATTGAGCGAAGTAATGCGCTGCCATGCCGCGATCAACAATTGAACGGCGGCGCCGATCTGCGCCAAAACATATATCGTTGAACGTCCGAGCGAGGTCAACAATTCGTTCACAACGCGCTTCCTCCTAAAGACACTATTATGATTTATTTTAGCACATTTAACGCCCCGACGTCCCCGTATAAAGCGCACTTTTCATTTTTCCGGCAGGCGCGCGGGCCGTTTTCCCGGAATTTTAAAAGCAGCTGTGCAATACCAGCTGCTTTTGTATTATTTTGTCCCTGTTTCAGGGGATTAACGAAACGCCGCAATGAGATCGGTAAATGTTTTTTCATTTATCGTTTCGACCTTGGCGGCCAACGGCTCTTCCGCAAGATCAATCAAGTCTTCATAACTCGGACGATCTTTTTCCTCGTAGAGCACGCCGGTGATCAAGCCTTCGCGTTCATTCAACAGCGTCAACGCGCGCGCTTTATCGGCGGGATCGTAATCGGCCACATCTTTCACATCGGTGAGATGTTCTTTGAACCATTCGTACGTATTGTATTTATTGTACGTGACGCAAGGCGTAAAGACGTTGATGAAAGAGAAACCGTGGTAATCCATGCCGCGCATGATGATATCTACGAGACCGCGCCGGTCCAGCGCGTATCCCTGCGCCACAAATCCCGCGCCGGCGGCCAGCGCCATCGACGATACCGCCAGCGGCGTTTCCACATTGCCGTGCGGCGTTGTCTTGGTCACGAAGCCGAGCGAGCTGCGCGGACTGGTCTGGCCTTTGGTAAGACCGTAGACATGGTTATCGAAAACGATGTAGGTAATATTCAAATTACGCTTAATCGCATGGATGGTGTGACCCATGCCGATCGCGTACGCGTCACCGTCGCCCGAGCAAACCACCACTTCCAAATCGCGGTTCGCCAATTTCACGCCCTGCGCGAACGGCAACGCGCGACCGTGCGTCGTATGCGCGCCGTAGCAGTACAGGTAACCGCCGATGCGGCTAGAACAACCGATGCCGGAAATCAGCATTAATTTTTCAAAAGGAATGTTGCGTTTCGAAGCGGCTTCCTGAATCGCCATCTGAATGCCGAAGTCGCCGCAGCCGGGGCACCAGTTCGGCTGAATCGCATTTTTATACTCCCGTGCGTTCGCCATCAGAGCACCTCCTTGACGCGGGCCGCAATCTGACTCGGTGTCAGTGTCAGGCCATCATAACGTTTCAACATGGAAAATGGCGCCAATTCGGGCAAATGCATTGTCAGGAGCTTAGTAAGTTGCCCCGTCGCATTTTGTTCGAGTACGAGCACTTTTTTCGCCTTTTCGACATACGGGCGCAAGGCTTGGGTCGGGAACGGCTCCAAGAGTCGCAAACCGATGCGGTTGACTTTAATGCCTTCCTTGCGCAATGGTTCCGCCGCCTCCGCAGCCGCGCCGCAGGCGGAATTAATCGAAATCAGCAGCACATCGGCCTCTTCGGTCGGCGCATCGACGGCAAGCGGCGCGAAATGATCGGCCACCGTCGTGAATTTGCGCAAACGTTTATCTGTCTGCACGACGCGATTCGACGGCGCTTCCGCCGGCTTGCCGACCGTGTCGTGTTCCAAGCCGGTAGACAGGAACATGCCGTTCGGCGTGCCCGGAATCGTTCGCGGCGAAATGCCCGATTCGGTATCGGCGAAACGCGCGAAATAATCCGGTCGAATCAGTTCCGGCAAATCCTCCGTCTGCAAATTGCCGCGTTCAATTTTGACGCGGCTGAGATCGAGCGCCGGTACGCTCTGTTTATTCAAGCCCTGCTGCAAATCGGCCAAGACAATGACCGGACATTGGTATTGTTCCGCGAGATTGAACGCTTCCGCCGTCACGTAGAAGCATTCCTCGGTGGAGGTCGGCGCGACGACAATTTTGCCCACGTCGCCATGCGCGCTGTAAATCGCCGCCATGATGTCGCTTTGTTCGACCTTGGTCGCCATGCCCGTCGACGGGCCGGCTCGCATGACATCAATAATGACCATCGGAATTTCCGCGATCGTCGCCAGCGAAATCGATTCCGCCATCAGCGACAGACCCGGACCCGATGTCGCGGTGAACGCGCGGACGCCGGCGAAGTTCGCGCCGATCGCCATCATGCAAGACGCCAATTCATCTTCCGTTTGCACAACGGCGCCGTGCACGCGGTCAATCGCCTGAATCATGTATTCCATGATTTCGGACGCCGGCGTAATCGGGTAGCTCGCCATGAAACGAGCGCCCGCCGCGAGAGCGCCGAGCGCGATCGCTTCGTTACCCATCAAAAACAGCAGATCGGCATCCGGCGGTTCGGGCAAGCTTCCGGGCGCGGCAAAATTATCTTTCTGTTCATCGACCAGACGCGCCCCTTCGTTGAAGGCGCGCACGTTGGCCGCGATCACTTCCTGCGTCTTTTTCGCGAAGCGATCCGAAATCGCCGCGATAAAACGTTCCCGCGGGAAGCCTAAGTACGCGACCGACATGCCGAGCGCCACAATATTTTTCATTTGCAGCGAGCCGCATTCTTTGGCGGTATCCGTGATCGGCAAAGCCAGGAGCGTAACGCCCGCCGGCAAACTATCGCCTTTCGGCGCAAATTTCGTATCGGCGATCAGCACACCGCCCGAACGCAATTCGTGGCCGTGCTGATCAATCGTTTCCTGATCGAGCGCGATCAGGTTGTCCACGCCTTCGCCGATCGTTCCCAACTGGTGGCTGGCGATCCGCAATGCAAAGGTCGTATGGCCGCCCTTGATGCGAGACGCGAATAAACGCTGGGAAAACAGTGAGTAGCCGAGCGCGGCAAGCACTTTGGCGAGAATTTCACCGCCGGATTCAATTCCTTCGCCCTGCTGGCCGCCCATCTTCCAGACAAAATCTTCTCTCGTCTGCAAAGTAAAACCCTCCTTCGCTGACTGCTATGCTTCAGTTATGTTGCAAGCGCGCCGGTACGACGACTTCCAACACGCCCGTCGCGTACGGAGCAATTTGCGCCGGGTTGAAAATCACCACGGCGTCGCCGTGATCATTCAAATAGTACGGCAAATCATTGTAGACGGCCGTCGCTTTAGCAAGTTCTTCCGGCCAGTATTCGATCGCCCGCGCCGCCAGCGCGCGTTGCACGTAAGCACGCACCAGGCGATTCGTCGCGGCGTTGGAGCGTTCTCCTAAAAAGTCCGCTAATTTCACGGTTTGACCGTTTTGTTTATCAAACACCCACGCCCGCCATTGCGTATCGGGATGCGCGCCGCCGTCAAACGAGGTGCCTTTCGCTACCACGGAAAGATAGCGGTCGCTCTGGTAGGTCACTTGCTGGCTATACATCTGCCAGTGATCCGCTACGGGACCCGTCGCCGGCGCTTCTTTAGCCAGTAATTGCGCACCCGCATACTGCGCACGCGCCACATCTTTGGCAAGCATCGCATTGATCTTCGCTTCCACGCGCGGACGCTCGGAAAGGCTTACGCTGACTCCCGCCACATCATTGTAATCGTTGGCGCTCGCCGTGCCGAGCGCGAGCGTCATCATGACGCCGGCTAAAAGAAATAATTTTTTCATAAAAATCCTCCTGTTTTCATTCCATAATTTTTAATGACTGCCGTCGACCGGCAGCGCACTTCTTCGATTTATTTGCGCAGCGACGATACGTCGATGCTGATCAGTCCCGAAGCGTACGGCGCGATTTCATACTGATTGAATAGCAACATCGCGTTTCCCGCCTGATCGAGGTAGTAATTGTACGGCGCATCCGTCGCCAGCGCCGCCGGCAACTCGTCTTCAAAATACGCTACATTGCGCGCGTCCAAATCGTTGCGGACCACATCTCCCAGCAGTGTCTGCAACTCCGCGCGGGAACGACCGAGATATTGCTCCAGCGTGACTTTCTCGCCCGTCTTCGTGGCGAACACGAGTCCGCGCGTTTCGGTATAGCCGTGCGGACCGCCTTCGTACGTATATTCCTCCGTCAAAAAGGAAATATATTGATCTCCGCAGTACGTCGCTTTTTGCGTGTAGTTATGTTCGTACGACCAGCTGCGTTCCTGCATGCTTTGCGCTTCGGCCTGAATTTTTTCGCCATTTTGGCGCGCTTCACTCGCATAATGAGCCAATGCTTTATTAATGCTCGCGGAAGCGACCGGTTGCCCGGAGATTTTTACCTCACTCTGACTCCATGTCGTTGTCGTCGTCGGCATCGCGCAGGCGCTGAGTGAAACCGCGGTCAGTAAACCGCAAAGTAAAGTTAATTTACGTAGATTTTTCATGGGATTCCTCCGTTCTTTTACAAAACTCTCTCTTATAAGTGTACGCTATTCGACGCAGGTATGCCACCCTAAAGCAAGGTTGTAAAAAAACTTTTCACGCAGGCTCTGCGTCAATACGTGCCTAAGCTCGTTACTTTTATTTTACAATGATTTATTTCTTTTTCCAAAGCGGAACAACGGCGGCCCCTCTGTCGGACGGTACGCGGGTGACAAGCGCGGAATACAGCGCCGCTTTTACGTCCGACGCATGCGCTGCCCCGACATGCGCACATGATGCCCGGCAGAAAACAAAAAACAGACCGCAAAGGTCTGTTTTCATTTCATTTATAACGTTGTACATCGCCGCATCGGTTGGTATTTACATTTGCCATAACGGCACGGCAAGCGCCCGCACTTCGGCGATCGCCTCCGGCGTGACGGCGTCGAAGTACACATGCAAAAGGCAGAGTCCCTGCGCCGGCGCAGTCATGCCGAGTCGGCGGCGATCCTTGCTCTCCCCGATCGCGACAAGATCCGCCGGCGTTTTACGGCCGCGTCCGCAATCGACGAGCGCCCCGACAATATTGCGCACCATTTTATACAGGAAGCCGTCGCCCGTCACGTAAATTTTCAGCAGGTCGCCCGCTTCCTCGAGATGAATATCGTAAATCGTGCGCACCGGATTGCTCGGCACGGAATTGTTGCCGCGATACGCCGTAAAATCATGCGTGCCGCATAATGCTTGCGCTGCCGCGCGCATGGTCGTCAAGTCAAGCGCGTAACCGAGTCGCCAGACGTAGCGATAACGAAACGGGTCGTCGTCACGGCCGCGCAAAATCTGGTAGAGATAGGTCTTGCCCGTATTTTGCCGACGCACGCTGTAATCTTCCGGCACTTCGCGGCTTTTCCGCACGCGCACGGCCGGCGGCAAAAGCGCGTTCATGGCGGACGCGAACCGTTCGCCGGGAATCGTGCCGGTCGTATAAAAAGTGCATTCCTGCGCCCACGCGTGCACGCCCGAGTCGGTGCGCGCCACGAAGTACAGCGTCGTTTTCTCTCCTAAAATGCGTTGCAGTACATCTTCGATCACTTCCTGCACCGCCATGCCGTTCAACTGTCGTTGAAAACCGACAAAAGGACTGCCGTCATACGCGACGGTGATGTGGATATTTCTCAGTGCAGCCATCGCAGAATTCCCAGCACCAAAACGACCGCGATCGTTCCCGCAAACGCGACCATGTCCACATTTTCGTAATGCAATTCATGCAGTCGCGTCCGATTTTCACCGCCGCGATAGCAACGCGCTTCCATCGCGGTCGCGAGTTCATCCGCGCGCCGAAACGCGCTCACAAACAGCGGCACCATCAGCGGCACCAACGCCTTGCCGCGGCGGATCAGGTTACCGGATTCAAAGTCGGCCCCGCGCGCTTTTTGCGCTTTCATGATGCGTTCCGTTTCCTGCAACAGCGTCGGGATAAACCGCAGCGCGATCGTCATCATCATCGCCAATTCATGCGCCGGCACGCCGATGCCGCGGAACGGATTCAACAGCTGCTCAATGCCGTCGGTCAAAACAATCGGACTTGTGGTGTACGTAAGCAGCGCGGAAAAGCTGATTAAATAGACCAGTCGCATCGTCATCATCGCGCCTTGCCGCAAGCCTTCTTCCGTCACATGCAGCCAGCCCCATTGCCAAACGAGCGTGCCCGGCGTGGTGAAGACATGGATCACCATCGTGAAAACGATAATAATCCAAAGCGGTTTGACCGCCTTCCACACGAGTGATAACGGCAAATTCGAAAGCGCGATGCCCAGCAGTACAAATGCCGTCACCACGCCGTACGCGACCCAGGTATCGGCGAGAAAAATCCCGACGATGAAAATCATCGTGCAGAGAATCTTCGTGCGCGGATCGAGGCGATGCATAAATGATTTTGTCGGATAGTATTGTCCTAATGTAATATTGCCCAGCATCATTGTCTCCCCTGCAACGCATCGTGAGCGGCGTTCGACGGCGATGTTTTTCCAATTGCCGCCAAAATATTGGCCGTCGCTTCTTCCGGTTCAATCGCGCGTTCATCGACCGCGCAACCGCACTCATTGATGCGCGCTAAAAGGCGCGACACCGGCGGTGCTTCCACGCCCGCCGCGGCGAGTTCCGCGCTGTGGTTGATGAAAATATCCAACGGGTTGCCGTCGAGCATGATTTCCCCTTTGTTCAAAACAATTACACGGGATGCCAAGCGGGAAATATCTTCCATATTATGAGACACCAAGATCACCGTAAAGCGCCGATCTTCATGCCACGCTTTCACGCGATCAAAAATCGCCTGCCGACCGATCGGATCCAAACCCGCCGACGGTTCATCCAAAACGAGGTAGCGCGGGTGCATCGCAATCACGCCCGCGATCGCCACGCGCCGTTGCTGACCGCCGGAAAGACGAAACGGTGAACGTTCCGCGAATTCATCATAGGGTAAGCCCACAAAGCGCATCGCCACACGGACCCGTTCATCAATCTTCGCCGCGTCAAGCCCCAGGTTCGTCGGGCCGAACGCAATATCAGCGCGAATCGTTTCTTCAAAGAGCTGATGCTCCGGATACTGAAATACCATGCCGACGCTGTGTCGCGATTTGCGCGCCGCGGCATCCTTGCCGGCGAGGTTAACGCCGTCCACCGTGACCGTCCCCGAAGTCGGCAACAGCAGACCGTTCAAATGCTGCACCAATGTCGATTTTCCCGAGCCGGTATGGCCGATAATGCCGACGAATTCGCCTTCTTTAATTTCCAGATTAATATTGCGCAGGGCCTTCTTTTCGTAAGGAGTGCCGGCGCCGTAGGTATAACTTACCCCTTTGAGTTGTATTGACATAGCGCCTCTCCCAATTCTTCATCCGTGATGATGTCTTCCCGCAAAGGTATGCCCGCCGCGCGCAAATCGTGCGCCACTTCGGAGGCGACCGGAACATCGAGCCCGAGTTCCTTTAAGCGATCCACATCGGCAAACACTTCGCGCGGTGTGCCGTCCATGACCAGCTCTCCTTTAATCATGACAAGAATACGATCGGCTTGCGCGGCCTCTTCCATAAAATGCGTAATGTACACGACGGTCATACCGCGTTTGTCATGCAAGGCCTGCACCGTATGCATAACTTCTTCACGACCGCGCGGATCGAGCATCGCCGTCGGTTCGTCAAGAACGATGCATTCCGGTTGCATCGCCAATACGCCCGCGATCGCGACGCGCTGTTTTTGCCCGCCCGAAAGCATATGCGGCGCATGCTTGCGATACGCCGTCATATCGACCGCCGCCAGCGCCGCATCGACGCGCTCCTGCAGTTGTTCCCGCGGCACGCCGAGATTTTCCGGGCCGAACGCCACATCTTCCTCGACGACCGCCGCGACAATTTGGTTGTCCGGATTTTGAAAAACCATGCCGACGCGGCTGCGAATATCCCAAACTCTCGCTTCATCGCGCACCGAGATGCCATCCACCAAGACGTCCCCTTCCGTGGGCAGCAAAAGCGCGTTCAAATGTTTGGCAAACGTCGACTTACCGCTGCCGTTCGTACCGATGACAGCCACAAATTCGCCGCGTTTGATTTGCACGCTGACATCACGGATCGCGTACCCCGTGTTGCCCTCTTCATCGACATAGGCATGCGCCATATGATGAATATCAAACATTAACGGTTGTTCCATACCGTTCCTTTCCTTTAAAAACAAAATTATATCTTATCCATTTTACCACAATCAACATTAGAAAGTTGCAAAAGATAACAATTAAAATATAAAAAAAGGAGGTCGTGACCTCCTTTTTTTATTCTTCCGGTGAAATATCCGCTGAATCGTCTTCGGAAAGCAGCGGGAACGTAATGGTAAATGTCGTGCCGGAGCCGAGCTCCGATGTAACTTCAATCGCCGCGTTGTGCATATCAATGATATCGCGCGCGATCGCCAATCCCAAACCGGTGCCGCCTGTCGCTTTGGTTCGGGAGGAATCGACGCGATAGAAACGCGTGAAGATATTCGGTAAATCCGCTTCCGAAATGCCGACGCCTTCGTCCATGATCGAGACAATGTATTGCGCGCCCGTGACCGTTGCCGAAAGCATGATCCGCCGACCTTCCGGCGTGTACTTCACCGCATTGTCGAGGAAAATACGCAACAATTGTTTGAAGAGCGCGTCGTCCGCCTCAATCAGCGCCGATTCATTCGCCGCTAAATACAACTCGTGGTGCGGTCCCTGTCGATCCGCGATCTGCAGACCGTTCCACACTTCCCGCACAATCTCCGACGTTTCCAGAGGCCGCAAGCGAATATTGAGTTCGCCGGCGCTCGCGCGCGCGATAAAGAGCAAATGCTCAATCAGCTGCCGCATGTATTCCGTTTCCGCCTGAATGGCCGCCAGCGATTCCGAAAGCGTCTCAGGATCCTGCGCGCCCCAGCGAATTAACAGATCCGTATACCCGTTGATCACCGTAATCGGCGTACGCAACTCATGCGACGCGTCGCTGACGAACTGCCGTTGCTGCGCGACCCCGTGCTCGATACGATCGAGCGTGCGGTTAATCGTCACCGCCAAATCATACTGCTCATCGCGTGATTCCGGCAACGGGATGCGGTAGCCCATTTCATTGACTTCGATATGTTTCAGCGGCTCTTTCATCGCGCGCAGCGGGGCGAGCACTTTATTCGTCAGCACCACGCCCGCTAAAATCGTGACGCCCAAGCTGGCGAGCACCGTCACGAGGATCTGGCGAATCAAAAGCTCGATGAAAAAGCGCTCGCGTTGCGCGCTGCGGATAAACTGCAAGTAGTAGACCTTGCCGTCCGCCGATTCCCAGCGTTTGAGGTAACGATAGGTAAGTTCATTTTCCGTATCAATAATCTCAAAGTGAGCGCCGTCGGGATCCGTTTCATTCAGCTTACGCAGCTGCCCCGGCGTCAGCGGCTCTCCGGGCTCGTAACGGGCTATATTGTCAAGAATCGGACGCCCTTTGGCGTTGTATACCACAAGATTGACATACGCCAGCACGTTTTGTCCCTGAAAAATACTCGCGTCCACCTGACCGTGATGATCGAGGTAAAAAACAGTTTGACGTGCGCTCATGCGCACGTCAAATTGAAGCTGTCGCATCAAGAGGTAATGAACGCTACCGATCGCAAGAAACGCGGTAAAAATCAGGATGAGAAACATCATCCCGCCGTACATAAACGTCAACTTGACGGACAACGATTGATTAAATTTTTGAAGTTTACGCAGCCATCCCTTAATCGCGGGCGACATAGCCGATGCCCCGCACCGTGTGGATGTACTTCTTGCCGACTACTTCATCCACCTTGCTGCGCAGATAACGGATATACACGTCGACGATATTGGTGTCGCCGACATAATCATAGCCCCAAACATCTTCCAGAATGCGATCGCGTCCCAACACGATGTTTTTGTTTTTCGCAAGATACGTCAGCAATTCGAATTCTTTTTTCGTCAAATTGATGATCGTCGTGCCGACCTGCACTTCATGGCGATCCGGGAAAATGTACAGATCTTTGATGTGGTACGAAGATTCGTTGAGTTTATCGCCGCCGACTTTTTTACGCAGCAACGCGCGAATACGCGCCAAAAGTTCTTTGCTCGAGAACGGCTTGGTGAGATAATCATCCGCGCCAAGATCCAAACCTTTCACTTTAGAATCGACATCGTCTTTCGCCGAAAGCACGAGAATCGGTATATTGCTCATCTCACGCACGCGTTTGATAATGGAAAAGCCGTCTTCCTCCGGCAACATCAAATCCAACAAAATCAAGTCAAAGTGCCCCTGGCCGATATGGTCGATAACGCCGCCACCGGTAAAATCGAGCACGCATTCATAGCCGTCGTGTTCCAATTCCAGCTGTAAAAAGCGGGCGATTTTCTTTTCGTCTTCTACAATTAAAATTTTTCCGTTCATTTCGGTTCCTCCTAACAGGTTCCTACTCCGTTCCGAATAAGTAATAGCAATGATTCGATAATAGTCAGGGCATCTCCTGCGAAATGCCGCTTCTGTGTTTACTATACCGAACCGCCGGCAATAATTCAATCGCATTTTTTAAAATTCGTTTGTTTATTAAAAAATATATGTTGACAATATTTTTATAAAAAAGCAGGGCGTAAAACTTTAATTCCTTGTATTACACGATGAAAACGACTGCCGCGGACTTTTTTCAGATTT
>OJVE01000237.1_pt1 | contig 24140 bp, 20 predicted proteins | sample 1600081 | NCBI WGS metagenome assembly OJVE01 (sample SAMN04436789, study PRJEB24849) | human gut metagenome | biome: human gut; feature: NICU; material: stool | host: Homo sapiens | place: USA: Saint Louis, MO | collected 2011-04-13 | reverse complement strand
GCTGAACCGCTCTTCCGATCTGAGACCATGTTTCATGAGCGCAGCACCGCAAACAGTTCAAGTTCCGGATCGCCCAGCAGACCGGGGACGTAAAAGACACAACTGCCTTCCAGCAGCATCGCCCGCGCCGCCGGATGGGTCATATCAAGGGTGAAATACTGGTTTTCCAGGCGCAGCGGGATAGCCGCAGGGACGTGGCTCATCGCGCGCAAAGGAATGCCGGGCTGCGAACCGTTGACCACCCTGTCGACTTCATCCGGGCTACCCGCTTTGCACTGAAGCGGAAACTGCTCCAGCAGTTGCGCTACCGGCAGCGGCGAGCGTACCGAGAGATAAAAATCCGCCTCTTCACGCAGTCTCGGATCGTGGAGACGGGCGTGCCAGCGCTTGCGCCGCTCATCGCGGACCATGTCAATCGCCACGACCCGGGATGGCAGGCTGGCTTCCAGCAGCACACCCAGTAGGTCAAACAACGGCGGGAAGACCGCCGTTAGCTGCTCATGACGATAGGCCGGAATATCGGCGGTGGTGTGATCAAGAGAAAACGTCAGCAGGCTGCCTGCAAGACCGGCCAGCGCCTGATAAAGCCGCTCCGGGTGCACCTGCGGATAGCGCACAAAGTGGCTGAGCACCGGCTCCGCGCTGTTGAGCGCATTCAGCAGCCAGAACAGCGACACGTCCGCCACCGCGAAGTCGGCCATCCGTTCGTTGCTCTCCCGGCGCATAGACATCAGGCGCTGCAGGCGCGCGCGTAGCTGACCCGTCAGATATTCTGTCTGCTCCGTTAGCCAGCGGCTGGCCTGCACGTTCAGCAGCGGCGGGATAAACGACGCGTCCTGCGACCAGTCTCCCTGGCTGTCGCGCTTAAGACGGGCCACGGCGACGGTCTGGTAATTGCCGTTGTCGTTATCCTCTGTACGCAGCGTCAGCTCCGGCTGCATTACCGCAATCTGGCGGCTGTCATCCCCATAGCGGTTACGCACCTCCCGCCAGGCCAGACGCCAGCGCACAGGACGCTCCGCTTTCTGCTCCGGTTGCAGGCAGTTGCCGCCGTTTTCATACTCATGGGGCAGCGCCAAAACCACCGTCAGTTCGTGGCTTTCTGTTTCCGGTAAGGTCATCACGGGCGGCAACGCATCGGCGTTATCGCTATCAGTGAGCGTTCCGTCGGCGAAACGCACGCACAGGTGGTCGGCCTTCAGTTTCCCCTGCTTCAGCAGCGCGGCGTCAAAAGCCGTCCGCGCAACCCCCCAGGGATGTATTGCTCCCAGTCGGGCGACACACTCGGTGTGCCAGGCCGCTTGCGCGGCCTCCTGCTGAAAATGTTGAGGGGAAACCATCTGGCCCCGCCCCCACAGCGGTCGTACTGTTTTCATCCCTGCCCCCGCCTTACGCTTTCGCTTTCGGCATCTGAGAAACCAGAGACAGGTTCACGTCCATCCCTTCCACCTGGAAGTGCGGCACCGCGTACAGCTTCACCCGGAAGAAGCCCGGATTGTCCTCGATATCTTCCACCACCACCTTCGCGTCGCGCAGCGGGTGTGAGGCCTGCAGCTCGTCGCCCGGGTCGGTCATCTCCGTCACCAGACCGCGCACCCAGGTGTTGAGCTCCAGCTCCAGCAGGCGGCGATCCTTGGTGGTACCGATGTTTTCACGCTGAACGAGCTTCAGGTAGTGCGCAATGCGCGAAAGCAGGAAGATATACGGCAGACGGGCGTTGATGCGGCTGTTGGCGGTGGCATCGGCGGTGTCGTACAGCGCCGGCTTCTGGGCGGAGTTGGCCGAGAAGAAGCAGGCGTAGTCGCGGTTTTTGTAGTACGACAGCGGGATAAAGCCGAGGCTGGCGAACTCAAACTCGCGGGTTTCCGGGATCATCACCTCCGACGGGATCTTCACCTGGTTGCCGGTGCCCAGATCGTAGAGGTGGATCGGCAGATCTTTCACCGCTCCGCCCGCCTGCGGGCCACGGATCTGCACGCACCAGCCGTTATTAATAAAGCTTTTCACCATGTTGGACGCGAAGGAGAACGAGGCGCTGGTCCACAGGTATTTCTCGTGGTCCGGGCCTTTCACCTGCTCGACGTAGTTGAAGCTGCGCACCGGCACGGTGTCCGGACCATACGGCAGGCGGCCCAGCACGCGCGGCATCACCAGGCCGATATAGCGCGCGTCGTCGGTGTCGCGGAAGGATTTCCATTTGATGTACTCGGCGCGGTCGAAGTAGTTGCCGATATCCTTGATGGCGGAGACCTCTTCCATGGACTCTTTCAGAAAGAAGGCCGGGCCCACGGCGCCGATAAACGGCATATGGGCCGCGGCGGAGACGCCGGAGATGCTGCGCAGCAGCGCCACGTCCTGCGGGCTGGCGTCGAACTCATACGCGGAGATCACCGAGCCAATCGGCTCGCCGCCCGGGGTGTCATACTCGGCGGTGTAGGTGTGCCAGTAGAGACCGCTCTGAATCAGCTCCGGCGCGTCTTCGAAGTCCTGGCGCAGATCGTCTTTGGAGACGTCCAGAATTTCGGTTTTGACGTTCTGGCGGTAGTCAGTGCTGTCCACCAGCTGCTTCAGGCCGCGCCACAGGGATTCCACCTTCTGGAACTCAGGATGGTGCATCACCGCGTCCAGCTGGCGGCTGATTTGATAGTCCAGCTCCGCGATATGGTGGTCAATCAGGGTCTTGTCGAGCTTCTCCACGGTCTTTCCGGACTGACGGATGCAGTCCATAAACACCTTCATCGCCGCCGTCAGTCGTTCGCCCGCCGGGGCGTCGGACAGCGCGGCATCATCCAGAAAGTCGTTAATATCGCCCAGGCGGGACGCCGGGGTCAGGTTGATTTTGTCAAACAGGGAGGCGTAAACGCTCTCTTTTTCCAGTACAGCGGTCTGCCCCTGCGCGGGGGCGGTTTCAGTATTTACAGACATCAGCATATTCCCGGTTAATCCATTAAATAACGCACGTCGTTTATTTCGGGGCCAGCGCGCTCATTTCGTCGCGTAATTCCTGCGTCAGCGCCGGGTCTTTCAGGATTTTCTCAAGCTCTTTTCTGAAAGTGGCGTTATCAAGCAGGTTGGATTTGAGGTCGCGTAATAAATTCCGCATCGCCAGCATGGCGCGGAGCTGGGGAATCTGGCGGGCCACCTGCTCCGGTTCGAAATCTTTCATATCGGCGAAGCGGAGCTGAATATTTTCTTCGGCGCTATCGCCGGCCAGCGTGTTCTGTACCGTGAGGCTGATTTCCGGGCTGAATTCCGAAAGTACGCTGTTGAAGTTATTTTTATTGACGTTGATTTTTGCTCTTTCCGATAATGGCCGGTCTTCTTTGCCATTACTGAAATCACCGATGGTGAGGAGTTTCAGCGGCAGCTCGACTTTCTTCTGCGCGCCTCCTGTGTGCAGAGCCAGCTTTAAATTAATGCGTGCCTTGGGCACCTCATTCTGGAACGTATCAGCCATAGCAGTCCCTTCCCGTGAGGAATAATGTGTTAAAGATAACGGTGTGTGATGACCCGGATATAGTAGAGCAAAGCGCCAAAAAATATCAACCAGCCTGTTCCAAAGTCCATTATAAGACTTTCCTCAGGCATCTTAAGGCAAATGTAAAAATGAAACGCATGAGACAAACAATGCCGGTATGTAATAACAACCATTTGCTTACAATAAAGGCAGGATGTATACCTGACAGAGAAATGTGAATTAAATTCATATCTGAATAGGCAGCATTGATTGATGCAAATCAATATGTAACGCAAATACTGGTCGTTCCGGATACTGAAAAGCGCGCGAGCAGGGGCGTAAGAAATAAATTATTTTTTATCGTTTACCGGCCATGAAAAAGTCCAGTAGTGGATTTTAATATGGCTATAATTAATGGCTGCCAGGATTAATATAAAACTCACAAATAATATCTGCCAAATATCCGGTATCGATGGTTAAACCGGACAATGTATAGATTCGCGCTGAGCGCAAAAGAAATAGCGGCATTTCATTCAGCGGATATATTAAAACACAACTTACAATAATGCCTCTCACTCATATCATGTCCTATAACCTTCCTTGCGCCCTCCCCGTAGACAGAGAGAGACAGCGTCTTTCTACTGTGAGCCATCCCAGTCAAGTCGCCAGAGAGAGCATTCAGCGTTAATGATCCCTCACATCATAACCAGACTGCCCGGCCTCAACGCTGCACTTTCCCCCTCAGCCCTTCTCTTTACCGTCACAGATTCAAAACCTTGATCTTCTCCGTGGCTCAGCGCAGCATGGAAATGCAAACACACTAAAACAAGAATTCGCAACCCAATCACAGGAGAGAATCAGTGCAAACAGGACATCGCTTCCAGGCCACGGATCTGCATCAATTTGTTAAAACCCTTTTCACCCATATGGGAAGCTCCCTCACCGAAGCATCGCTTATCGCCGACCATCTGATTGCCGCTAACCTGGCCGGGCACGATTCCCACGGCGTCGGCATGATCCCAAGCTACGTACGCTCCCACGCGCAGGGTTATCTCCAGCTCAATCGCCACGCCAGCGTGATGAAAGACGCGGGCGCGGTGGTCACGCTGGACGGCAACGGCGGCTTCGGCCAGGTCGTGGCCCATGAAGCCATGCAGATCGGCATTAAGAAAGCCAGAGAGCACGGTATGGCCGCCGTGGCGCTGCGCAATGCGCACCATATTGGCCGCATCGGCTACTGGGCGGAACAGTGCGCGGCCGCCGGAATGATCTCTATCCATTTCGTTAACGTCGTTGGCAACGTGATGGTCGCCCCGTTCCGTGGGAAAGACAGCCGCTTCGGTACTAACCCGCTGTGCGTGGTGTTCCCGCGCGCCGGCCATCCGCCGCTGCTGCTGGATTACGCCACCAGCGCCATCGCCTTCGGTAAAACCCGCGTCGCCTGGCATAAAGGCGTCCCGGTACCGGCGGGGTCGCTGATCGACGCTCACGGCGTCCCCACTACCGACCCGGCGGTGATGCAGACGTCGCCGCTGGGGGCGCTGCTGACCTTTGCCGAACATAAAGGCTACGCGCTGGCGACGCTGTGCGAAATTATCGGCGGCGCGGTATCCGGCGGTAAAACCTCGCATCAGGAGACGCTGCAGGGCAGCGTGGACGCTATCTTCAACTGCATGACCACCATTATTCTCAGCCCGGAAGCGTTCGATGCGCCGGATATGCAGCGCGAGACCGAAGCGTTTATCGACTGGTGTAAACGGTCGCCGCACGACCCGGACGCGCCGATTCTGGCCCCGGGCGAGTGGGAAGAGGCTAACCGCCAGCAGCGTCTGGCGCAGGGGATACCGCTGGACGCCGGCAGCTGGCAGGCGATTTGCGCCGCCGCCGAAGAAGTCGGTTTACCCGCCGACACCCTCGCGCAGCTGCGCCAGAAGCTGGCCTGATTTTTCCTCGATGACGCCCGAACGGGCGTCATGTCATCGTCATTAGTGTCGACATCACCGCCGCCCCGCCCCGCCTGATCAACTATTCTATACAAATTCAATAAGTTAAGTTTTGGCACAGCGTATGCATAACGCTCCCGTCATTTGCCGGTGCGCTGGCTCATGACGCCCTGACAAAGGCGGGCCGGGCCCGGTCTGTCGTTGTTGTTTATTCTCTGTTAACAGGTCTGTTACTGATGAAAAAAATCACGAGCGTTTGCCCTTATTGCGGGGCCGGTTGCAAACTTAAGCTGGTCGTCGAAAACAATAAAATTCTCCGTGCCGAAGCCGCCGATGGCGTCACCAACCAAAATCAGCTGTGCCTGAAAGGCTATTACGGCTGGGATTTCCTCAACGACACCCAGCTACTGACGCCGCGTCTGCAGCAACCGATGATTCGCTATCAGAAAGGCGGTAAGTTCACCCCGGTCAGCTGGGAGGAAGCTATCCGCTATACGGCGAATAAACTGCGTGAAATAAAGGAGAAGCACGGCCCGCGCGCCATTATGACGACCGGTTCATCGCGCGGTACCGGGAATGAAACCAACTATGTGATGCAGAAATTCGCCCGCGGCGTGCTCCACACCAACAACGTCGACTGCTGCGCCCGCGTCTGCCACGGCCCGTCGGTAGCCGGGCTTCAGCTGGCACTCGGTAACGGCGCGATGAGCAACTCGATTAGCGATATCGAAAACTCGAAATGTCTGCTGGTCTTTGGCTATAACTGCGCTGACTCCCACCCTATCGTCGCCCGCCGGGTGATTAAAGCTCGCGAAAACGGGGCGAAAATCATCGTCTGCGACCCGCGCCGTATCGAAACCGCCCGCATCGCCGATCGCCATCTGCAGCTCAATAACGGCAGCAACATGGCGCTGGTCAACGCCTTCGCCCACGTGCTGCTGGAAGAAGATCTCTATAACCACGACTACGTCGACCGCTTTACCGAGGGGCTGGACGCCTATCGCGAAACGGTGAAAGACTATTCCCCTGAAGCCGTCGAAGGGATCGTCGGCGTGCCGGCCGCTGAAATTCGCCAGGCGATGCGCATGTTTGCCGCCGCGCCTTCCGCCACCATTATGTGGGGCATGGGCGTCACCCAGTTCGGCCAGGCGGTGGACGTCGTCAGAGGGCTGGCGAGCCTGGCGCTGTTAACCGGTAACCTCGGACGCGCCAACGTCGGCGTGGGTCCGGTACGCGGACAAAACAACGTCCAGGGCGCCTGCGATATGGGCGTCCTGCCGAATATGTTCCCGGGCTACCAGGACGTCACCGACGCCAGCGTTCGCGATAAGTTTGCCAAAGCATGGGGCGTTAACCCGGCTGTCATGGACGACCAGGTCGGTACCCGGATCACCGAAGTGCCGCACAAAGCGCTGGCTGGCGAAATCAAAGCCTACTACATCATGGGTGAAGATCCCCTGCAAACCGAAGCCGATTTAGGCCTGGTGCGTAAGGGGATTGAAGCGCTCGATTTTGTGGTGGTGCAGGATATCTTTATGACCAAAACCGCCGAAATCGCCGATGTGCTGCTGCCCGCCACCTCATGGGGCGAACACGGCGGCGTCTTTACCTGCGCCGACCGCGGCTTCCAGCGCTTCGAGCAGGCGATTATCGCCACCGGTAATGTTAAGCGCGACTGGGAAATCATCAGCCTGCTGGCCAGCGAAATGGGCTACCCGATGCATTACGATAACAACCAGCAGATCTGGGACGAAATGCGCGAACTCTGCCCGCTGTTCTATGGCGTCACCTACGAGAAAATGGGCGATATGAACCACGTCCAGTGGCCGTGCCCGACGCTGGATCACCCCGGTACGCCGTGGCTGTATAAAGATAACCTCTTCGATACGCCAACCGGCAAAGGCCAGCTGTTCGCCGCCCCGTGGCGCGCGCCTGCCGAGACGCCGGATGAAGCGTATCCGCTGGTGCTCTGTACCGTGCGCGAAGTCGGCCACTACTCGTGTCGTTCGATGACCGGCAACTGCGCGGCCCTGCAATCGCTTGCCGATGAGCCGGGCCGGGTGCAAATCAATCGCGCCGACGCGCAGCGCCTCGGTATCGCCGACCAGCAGCTGGTGTGGGTCAGCTCGCGGCGCGGTAAGGTGATTACCCGCGCCGACATCAGCGATCGCATTAACGAAGGCGCGGTGTATATGACCTATCAATGGTGGGTCGGCGCCTGTAATGAGCTGACGCAGGATAATCTCGACCCGATCTCGAAAACGCCGGAAACCAAATACTGCGCGGTGAAGGTGGAGGCTATCGCGGATCAGCGCTGGGCCGAGCAGTATGCCTGGACAAGCTATAGTGAGATGAAAGCCCGCCTGAAAGCGGCGGTGAACGTGTAAAACAACGCAGGGAGATGCGCGCGTCTCCCTCCATATCCACTTTTGCTCCCGGGGGCTGCGCTCAACATGCCTTGCCCTGGCTACAGATTCACCGCCATCTGCGGATCGGTAGCCCGGACAGATGCGCAGCATCGCCTCCGGGAAATTCAGCTACTCTGCGCTCTGCTCCCGGGGGCTGCGCTTAACGCGCCTTGCCCGGGCTACAGGTTCATCGCCGTCTGCGGGCCGGTAGCCCGGACAGATGCGCAGCATCGCCTCCGGGATCGGTCTCTTACGCCAACAGTTTCTCCACCAGCGCCGTCCACAGCGCCACGCCGTGCGGGATCAGCGCATCGTTAAAATCATATCCGGCGTTATGTAGCGGCTTTGATGCCGTCTCGCCATCGGTGCCAATCCAGAAATAGGCGCCCGGGCAGGCCTCCAGCATGCAGGCAAAATCTTCCGAGGCCATAGAGGGATTGCCGTTCCAGCTCACCGCCGATTCCCCCAGCAGCGCGGTCGCCACCTCGCGAACCTTTTGTGCTTCAGCCGGGTGGTTGGTGGTGACGGGATAACCGGGATACCAGGCGATTTTGCCTTCCACGTCTGATACCTGCGGCTGGGCGGCGACATAGCTTTCAATCAGCCCCCTGACCCGCTCACGCACCTGGTTATTCAGACAGCGGAAGGTTCCGCGCAGCACCACTTTATCCGGCAGCACGTTGATCGCCTCCCCGCCGGAAATCTGGGTAATGCTTACCACCGTGGATTCCTGCGGCGACAGGCGGCGCGACGGAATGGTTTGCAGCGCCATAATCAGCTGCGCCGCGGCGACAATCGGGTCCGCCCCGCGCTCCGGCATCGCCGCATGGCAGCTCTTGCCGGTCAGGGTAATTTCAAACGCATCGAGAGAGGCCATCATCGCCCCGCTGCCGATCGCCACCTGGCCCAGCGGCATACCCGGCCAGTTGTGCAGCGCGTAAATGGCATCCATCGGGAAGCGCGCAAACAGCCCCTCTTCCACCATCTTACGCGCGCCGCCCAGGTTCTCCTCAGCGGGCTGGAAAACAAAGTGAACGGTGCCGCGAAAGCGGCGGGTTTGCGCCAGATGCGCCGCTGCCGCCAGCAGCATTGCGCTATGGCCGTCGTGGCCGCAGGCGTGCATCACGCCCGGATTACGCGATTTATAGTCGACGTCGCTCTGCTCGGTGATCGGTAGCGCATCCATATCGGCCCGCAGGCCAATTACCGGACCCGGGCCGTTCTCCAGCGTCGCGACCACGCCGGTGCCCGCCAGACCGCTATGCACCTGAAGGCCAAATGAAGAGAGCAGTTCAGCGACCCGGCGAGAGGTTTCCTGTTCCTGATACCCCAGCTCAGGGCAAGCATGAAAATCACGTCGCCAGCGAATGGCCTCGGCGATCAGTGAAGGGGATACAGCCATGTCTTACTCCTTTCCTGCACAGCTTCAGCGCTGAACGAGTGTTTTATGCAATACGTTAGGGCTACAGGTAACCCGCTAGCCTATTGGTTATATCCTTTCGCCCGCTCGCTGACAACTGCCGCCAAACCCTGCGCCAACGCGCCTTTGCGCGGCATCCCGCCTGCACTGCGTTTTTTTGTAGTCATATCAACGGTGACATAAGGCGTGCGATTAATTATTATGCAGCTATACTGGCGTTTTGCCGAATAATTCACTCTACAGACCTCCTTAACCGGAAATAAAATGTTCAACCCAGAGCAGAATCGTCTTGCCCCCACGCTGGCGATGATCATGGCGGCTTCATTAGTGGGATTTATCACCGGATACACGGTGCCCTTAATCAGTCTGGAGCTGGCGCAGCAGCAGATTGATACCGTTTACGTCGGCCTGCTGGCCGCGCTACCGCCAGCGGGGATGATGATCTCCTCCTTCCTCTCGCCCGCGCTGTGCCGGCGCTTCGAGATGGGGCTTCTGCTCTCCGTCAGCCTGGTGGCGCTGGCGGCGGCAACCATCGCCTCCTGCCTGTCGTTTGATATGGTTCATCTCCTGCTGCCGCGGCTGGTGACCGGCCTGGCGTCAGGGGTGATTATCGTCATTGGCGAAAGCTGGATCACCGGCGGCGCGGCGGGTAAAAACCGGGCAACCCTGACCGGCATTTATGCCTCCGCCTTTACCGGCTGTCAGCTGGCGGGGCCGCTGCTGATCTCCGCCGGAGAAGCGTATCAATCATGGACTCTGCTGCTCGTCGGACTGGTGACCCTCGCCTGTCTGCTGATGCTCCGCCATTTGCCCTCCGGCAGCCGCGAACGGCTGGCGGAACGCGCCAGCTGGCGCAGCCTCGGCGCCTTTTTGCCAGTACTGGCTTCCGGCGTATTCTGCTTCGCCTTTTTTGATGCCAGCATACTGGCGCTGCTGCCGCTTTACGGTATGGATAAAGGGCTGAGTGAAGTGACGGCGGTACTGCTGGTCACCGTGGTATTAACCGGCGATGCCGTATTCCAGGCCCCGCTGGGCTGGATTGCCGACCGCTTCGGTATCCGCCGCGTACATCTGACCTGCGCGGTGGTCTTCTGCCTCGCCCTGCTGACATTACCGTTCCTGCTGGCGTCGCATATCCAGCTGATTGTCGGCTGCCTGCTTCTCGGCGCCGCGGCGGGGGCGCTCTATACCCTGTCGCTGGTCCGCGCCGGGAAGACCTTCTCCGGACAAAAGCTGATTATGATCAACGCCCTGCTGGGGTTCTTTTGGTCCGCGGGGAGCGTCGCAGGCCCGGTGGTCAGCGGATTGCTGATCAGCGTCGCGGGGTATGATGGTCTGCTGATGACGCTGTTTGTCAGCGGCGCGCTGTTCCTGCTGATTCAGTGCCTGGGTAAAAGCGAAAAAGCTCTGCTGGCGGACGAACGCGAGCGCGAAGAAGAGATGGATGATATTAGCGAGGCGGCGCGGTAACGCTTAAGCATTCGGCAGTTACGCGTTGAGAGGACGAAAGCGCTTTCACCTTCCGCGTAAGATCTTCTCCCCGGCTGCGCAGCCGCGCGCCGGGGCCGGGAGCCGTTACAGCACTTTACTTAAAAACGCGGCGGTGCGCGGGTTAGTCGGCGCGCTAAAGATCTGCGCCGGTTTCCCCTCTTCCTGAATGATGCCCTGGTCGATAAAGATAACCCGGTCGGCCACTTCGCGGGCAAAGCCCATCTCGTGGGTTACGATTACCATGGTCATCCCTTCGCTGGCGAGGTTTTTCATCACCTCCAGCACGTCGCCCACCAGCTCAGGATCGAGCGCCGAAGTGGGCTCATCAAACAGCATAATCGACGGCTTCATCGCCAGCGCGCGCGCGATGGCCACCCGCTGCTGCTGCCCGCCGGAGAGGCTGGAGGGCCAGGCGTCGCGCTTGTCGCTCAGCCCGACCTTCGCCAGCAGCTCTTCCGCCAGACGCACCGCCTCCGCGCGCGCCGTGCCGCGCAGGCTCATCGGGGCCATAATCAGATTTTCCAGCACCGTTTTGTGCGGGAACAGATTGAAGCGCTGAAAGACCATGCCGACGCTTTCCCGCATCTTATTCAGATCGGTGGCGCGATCGTGGGCAGCGAAGCCGTTTACCTCAACCTCGCCTTCGCTGACGGTTTCCAGCGCGTTCATGCAGCGCAGAAAAGTGCTTTTCCCGGAACCGGACGGGCCGATAATACACACGACTTCCTGCGGCTTAATGTCGCAGCTGATGCCGCGCAGAACGTGGCTGTCGCCGAAGCGCTTGTGTAAATTATGAATGTGAATCACTTTTGCCAAACCTCTTTTCCAGACGGTTAACCAGCTGCGCCAGCAGGAAAGTAATAACCCAGTAAACCAGGGAGATGGTCAGGTAGGGTTCCCAGTAGGTGGCGTAGGCGCCGGAAACGGTGCGCGCGGCGTAGGCCAGATCCGCCAGACCGATGGCCGACGCCAGCGAGGAGTCCTTAACGATGGCGATAGCGTTGTTGCCCAGCGGCGGCAGAATGCGGCGAAACGCCTGCGGCAGAATCACCTGACGCATGGTTTTCCACCACGGCATTCCCAGCGCGCGGGAAGCTTCCATCTGCCCCTTATCGATCGACTGGATCCCTGCGCGGAAGATCTCCGACACGTAGGCCCCGGCATTCAGCGTAATCGCCACGATACAGGAGAGAAACGCGCCGTAGTTTGAGCGCAGCTCGCGAGCGAAATCAGCGCTCATCATGCCGCTGGTCACCAGCAGTCCGTCGCGCGGGTTGATAAACAGCGGCACCAGCGCGAAGTGCACCACCATAATTTGCACGAACAGCGGCGTACCGCGAAACGCGCTGACGTAAAAGCGCACCGGAAACTGCACCAGGTAACGCAGAACGTATTTCCATACCCCGTGCTCGGCTTTCGCCATCCGCCCCAGCCCGAGGGTCAGCCCCCACAGGGTGCCGAGGATCACGCAGATAATGGTACATTTAATGGTCATCAGGGCACCGTCCATAAACAGCGGACCGTACTCCTCAATGATCTCCCAACGGAATCCCGTCATAGCCCTTCCCTAAAAAATACGGCTATCGCCAGAGTCGATAGCCGTGATGAAAATAAAAATGCGAATTATTGCGCTGGCAGCGTCGGGACATTCTCATCGAACCAGGTTTTATAGATTTTGGCGTAGGTGCCGTCAGCGATGATTTTCTGTAAACCGGCGTTGATCTTCGCCTGCAGCTCGCTGTTGCCTTTCGCCACCGCGATGCCGAAATACTGGCGCTCAAATTTGGCATCCGGCACCAGCTTGAACTGCTTCTCCGGGTGCTGCTTGATGTAGTATTTCACCACGCCGACGTCGCCGACCGCCGCGCTCACGCCGTCTTCAAACAGCTCCTGCAGCATCAGCGGAGTATTATCAAAACGTTTGATCGCGGTACTGTTCTTGCCCAGCACGTCGGAAACCACGATATCGCCGGTGCTGGAGTTCACCACGCCGACTTTCTCGTTTTTCAGCGCCTCAAGGGAGGAGACCTTTGAATCCGCCGGCACGACGATGGACTGTTCGGCCGGGAAATAAGGGGCGGAGAAATCCACCATCTGCTTACGCTTATCGGTGATAGTGATCCCGGAGATAATAATGTCGCGGTCGCCGGTGTTGAGGGTGGCGAAGATCCCTTCCCACGGCGTATTGACCAGTTTGATATCAAAGCCTTCCGCTTTGGCGATCGCTTTGATGATATCGATATCAAAACCTTCCAGCTGTTTCTGGCTGTTCTCGAACTCAAACGGGCGATAGGTTCCGCCGGATCCCACCACGTAAGTTTGCTGAGCCGCGTGGGCGGTGCCGATCATCGCCGCCACCAGGCAGCATGCTTTCATCCACTTCTTAACCATGACAACTCCGTTTTATGCATTAATTTTGCATAAAAATACACACTGTCAGCATGGCATGCAACCGGAAACCTTCCCGACGGTAAATTATCTGCCGTTTAGCTTCGTTTACCGCCGGATTTCCCGATGGCCCGATGCAATTCATTGATCCGCTTCATCGATTTCACCGTTTTTTGCGGCGCGGTGGAGGCGACCGACAGCACGATCATCTCCAGGCAAACCAGCACCGTCCCGTGCAGCGGCACCCGCCCATTATCGCCGCCGCGCGGCACCTCAATGACCACCTGCGCCTCCTGGCTAAAGCGGGAGTCCAGCGCCTGGGTGAGTAAAATCGTCGGGATCCCCAGACGGCGGGCCTCGCGCAGGGTCGTCATCCCCTCCCGGTGCGGCGACTTCTGCCCCATCATAATCAGCACGTCGCCGCGCTGCAGGCCGATCAGCTGCTCGGCGAGGCTAAACCCGGTGCGGTTCATTACGTACGAAGGCAGGCCGATGCGGCTCAGCAGCCTGGCGGTATACTCCGCCAGAATGCCCGAGGCGCCGATCCCAAAAATCCCCACCTGGCGCGCGTCGGTCAGCAGCGCCACCGCCTGGGCCACCGCGGCGCGGTTGTCGGGGCGCGCAAGCACTTCGCAGGCCCGCTGATGCCCTTCCAGCACGAAATCGATGCTCGAATTGACGTCGCTGGATAAGGCGCTCACCGTGGAGATCATTTTTTCCGACGAGGTCGCCGACGGGCCGAACCAGCGCTCCATGGTCTGCTTCAGCTCCCGCAGTCCGGCGAAGCCGAGCGCCTGGATGGCGCGCACCACCGTGGCGTCCGAGGTATTGGTCGCGGCGGCGATTTCCATGGCCGTGCGCTCCAGCACCGCTTCCCGGTTTTCGTTGATATAGCTCACCACCGCCAGCAGACGCGGCGACAGCTGATGCGCGCGGGCGCGAAAACGTTCGCCGAACAGGTCAACCCGCCCCTTCTCTCTTTTGACCACCGTTTTCATTTCAGCCCCTCGGGCAAAGGACGACCGGCAATGTGCGACTGTACCTGGGCGACCATCAGCGACAGCGCGGCGTAGGAGTTAGAGATAACCTCCTCGCGCGGCAGCAGAATGTAGCGCCCGGTGCGGCAGGCGCGCATAAAGTCGCACCAGCCGGGCATCACGCCCTCCATCGCCTGCAGCTCATCCTGCGGCCTGCCGCCGGTATCGGAACGCCAGGTGGCAAATACGAAATCGGCATCCAGCGCCGGCAGCTGCTCGGCGCTGACGTCAATACGCTGGCCATCGGGGATGTTGTCAATCAGCGGCGGGAAGCGGAATCCGGCATCGCGCAGCACGCGTCCCAGCGCATGATAGGCGTGATGCACGGTAACCTTGCCGTTGTTGGCCTGAATCACCGAGACTACGATGTTTTGCATATCCACCATCGCCTTTAGCTGGGCTATCTGCGCCTGATAGCGGCGTTCGAGGATTAAGAGCCGCGGCTGGGTACCGGTGAGCTGCGCCAGCTTGCGGTAGATGCGCGGCGCGCTGCCCTGCAGGTGGTCGATGCTGACCGTTGGCGCAATCTTCTCCAGCTGCTCCACCGAAACGTGACGGCTGGGCTCGGTAATAATCAGGTCCGGTTTCGCGGCGGCCACCGCTTCGAGATCGATATCCGCCGTGCCGATAAACCGAATCGCGCTGTTATCGAAATCAACGCCGGTCAGCTGTGCGCTGGCGCGTAAAAAGTGGCTGCCGTCCGGACGCGTCCTCCCGTGGCTGGCCACCGGCGGGACGCCAAGCTCGATCAGCGGGATGGTGATATCCAGATCGTGCAGCGACACAATGCGCTGCGGGTGCAGCGGAACGGTCACCGTACGACCCAAATCATCGGTAAAGGTTTGCGTATCGGCGGCCGAGGCGACGCCCGCTAACAGCACCAGCAGAGAAACGAACCAACGCATAGCGATCCTTTTTGATTTACAGGGCGTCACGGCGACGCCAGAGCAGAACGATAAAAAACGGACAGCCGACCAGCGCAATCACGATCCCTGCAGGGATCTGCAGCGGCGCGAAAGCCAGTCGGCCAATTGTATCGGTGGCTAACACCAGCAGCGCGCCAACCAACGCGCTGCCGCAGAGCAGCGCCACCTGGCCGCCGCGCAGCAGAAACCGCGCCATATGCGGCGCCATCAGGCCAACGAAGCCGAGGCTTCCGACGCAGGAAACGCTGGCGGAGGTCAGCAGCACCGGCGCGAAAAAGCGCAGCAGGGTTAGCTGCTGCAGGCGTACGCCGAGACCAATGGCAGTGCGGTCGCCGAGCAGCGCCGCATCGGCGGCCCTGGCGGTCAAAAAAAGGATCAGCGCCCCGGGCAGCGCCCAGCAGAAGGCGACGGCCAACAGCGGCCAGGTCGCCGCGTGCAGGCTGCCCGCCAGCCAGATCATCGCCGTTTGAACATCGCGCACGTCGGCGGTGGTCATAAAAATGCCCACCGCCGCCGCCAGCGTCCACGACACGCCGATGCCGATGAGAATAAAGCGCGGGCGCGAACAGTCGCGGGCCAGCGCCAGAACCAGCAGCGCCACCAGCACGCCGCCGAGCATTCCCGCCAGCGGCCGCCAGACCAGGCCCACCGCCGGGAAGAACAGCACCAGCGCCAGAACGACAATACTGGCCCCCTCCTTCACCCCGATAAGCCCGGGATCCGCCAGACCGTTGCGGGTAATGCTCTGCATCGCCGCGCCGGCCAGACCGAGCATCGCCCCGCACAGCAGCGCCATAAACAGCCGCGGCAGGCGGATATCAAAGAGGATAAATCGCTGCTGTTCGTCCACGATGTCCGCCCCCAGCAGCGCACGGAACAGGGTACCGGAGGGCATCGGGAAGCTGCCGCGGGTCAGGCCAAACAGCGCCAGCAGCAGGATGACGAGCAGCGCGACAGCGGCGATTTTTACCGCCGCAGGGCGCAGCAGAATGTGCCAGCGGCCGCAGGTCAGCGGCCGAAAGCCGGCGCGACGGACGGCGCTTTTCATTTAAAAAACCTCGCGGCGATAAAAATAAATACCGGCGCCCCCACCAGCGCGGTCATCGCGCCGGTTGCCAGCTCCTGGGGCGCAACCAGGGTACGAGCGGCGATATCCGCCAGCAGTAGCACCAGAGCGCCAACCGGAGCGGCCAGCGGTAGCGCCAGACGAATATCTTCGCTAATCAGCCGGCGCACCGCGTGGGGGACCACCAGCCCGACAAAGCCGATCGGCCCGGCCACCGCCACCGCCGAGCCGCACAATAGCGCAATGGCGGTCAGCCCCAGCAGGCGGGTCTGAACAATCTTTACCCCCAGCCCCAGCGCGACCTTATCGCCCAGCGCCAGCACGTTAAGACGCGGCGCGATGACCAGCGCGATCGTCACTCCCGCCAGCGCCGGGAGCAGCGCAGCGCGCAGCGTTTGCCAGTTCAGCCCGGCAAGATCGCCCGCCAGCCAGGTGCGCATCGCCAGCAACGTTTGTTCATCGAGGATCAGAATCGCCGCGGTGACAGCCGAGGCAAAGGCCGACAGCGCCACCCCGCACAGGGTAATGCGCAGCGGCGTAACGCCGCCCCGCCCGGACGACGACAGCAGCATCACGCCGCCAAACAGCAGCGCCGCGCCGCAGGCGGCGGTGAGCGGTCTGGCTAACGCCACGCCGCCGAGGCTGATTCCCAGCGCCGATGTCGCCACTACCGCCAGCGAAGCGCCGGCGTTAAGGCCGAGAATATGCGGCTCGCCCAGCGGGTTGCGGATCACGGTTTGCAGCAGCAGCCCCGCCACGCCGAGCGCCGCGCCGGTGAGCAGCGCCGCCGCGAGACGTACCAGGCGTAAATCGACAATAATTCGGTGGTCAAAATTGCGCGGATCGTAATGGAGCAGCGCCTGCAGCACCGTTTGCGGCGCAATCCAGCGCGCGCCAAGTCCGAGATGCACCAGCGAGCCGCCCAGCAGCAGCAGGCTCAGCAGTACCAGCGCCAGCCGGGGGCGGGATTGTCGGCGCGGCAGCAGCAGCGCGGAGGCGCTCATAATGCCTTCTCCTCACGGGCGCGGAACGGCATAAAAAAGGGCTTACCGGTCTGCGGGTTGAGCGACATCTGCACGTCCACGTCAAAGACGGTTTTGATCAGCTCCGGCGTGCAGATTTCCTGTTCATTAATCACCCCGGCGATCGCGCCTTTTTTAAGAAACACCAGCAGGTCGGCGTAGTTCACCGCGAAGTTCAGGTCGTGCAGGACGGTGACCACCGTGCGGCCGTGATCGCGGGTTAAGGTTTGCAGCAGTTCAAGGATGTCGACCTGATAGCGCAGATCGAGCCAGGTGGTGGGCTCATCCAGCAGAATCGTCGCCGTTTGCTGGGCGAGAGCCATCGCGATCCAGCAGCGCTGGCGCTGGCCGCCGGAGAGGCTATCAACCGCCAGGTGGGCAAACTCTGCGGTACCGGTGAGCCGCAGCGCCTCTTCTACCGCCCGTTCATCGGCCTCGGACCATTGTCGCATCAGCCCCTGCCAAGGGTAACGCCCGCGCGAAACCAGTTCAAAAACCGTCAGCCCTTCCGGGGTCAGCGGCGATTGCGGCAGAATGCCCAGCCGACGGGAAACCTCCCGGGTCGGCATCTGGTGAATCACCTCGCCGTCCAGGCGTACGCAACCCCCCAGCGGCTTGAGCATCCGGGCGATAGTCGACAGCAGCGTCGATTTCCCCGAGCCGTTGGCGCCGGCCAGTACCGTCATTTTCCCGTGGGGGATGGTCAGATGAATATTGTCGACAATTAGCGTCTGGCCATATCCGGCCGACAGGGAATCAAGGACGATCCCCTGCTCTGCAGGCAACACCCGCTGTGGCATAACTCGCTCCCGCGCCGCAACGGCGTGGCGCCAGGCCCGCTCGTTCCGCACTCAAACAAAAATAAATCTCATTCTCTTTTGATCATGCGGTGGATGAATGTAGTAGTCAATACCCTATGACGGCGCCGGCCGCGCGGGTTTACTACCAAAACCCTCACAACATAAAAAGACTTTAATCATCAATTAAAACAATAAGATATTACTTTTTCGCCCAGCCCCTCCCTCGCTAATTGATTGATTATTTGTTTCGTCAGTTTTTTATCTTACATAACGTTTACTACTACATGCCTTCATGATTGAATGATTCTCAATTACATATCTGGCGCGCGTTGCGGCGTAAAAAACAGCCAGGTTTATTTTTCAGGGCAATGATTTTATTGGCTTTACCTCTCCGCAAAGGCGAGGTTCGTTCACGAGACACAAAAATGATTCCACTCAATGTCCCTTATTCGGCATTAAAAGGGCGTGCGCTTTTTTCACTGATTTTTTTCACCTCACCGGGATTATTGGCAGCGGTTAATAGCGCCGATAAAACAAAGAAAACCGCTGACGAGACCATAACGGTCGTGGCCGACGGCACTCGGCAACGCGCCACCCAGGGATATCAGCCGGTCAATACCTCGACCGCCACGCTGACTACCATGCCGATGCTGGATATTCCGCAGGTGGTCAATACCGTCAGCGAGCAGGTGCTCGAGGATCAGCATGCGACGAACCTCGACGAAGCGCTGTATAACGTCGCCAACGTGGTACAAACCAATACCCTCGGCGGGACCCAGGACGCCTTCACCCGCCGCGGCTTCGGCGCTAACCGCGATGGTTCAATCATGACCAACGGCCTGCGCACCGTGCTGCCGCGCAGCTTCACCGCCGCCACCGAACGCGTCGAAGTGCTCAAAGGCCCGGCCTCAACGCTGTACGGTATTCTCGACCCCGGCGGATTAATCAACGTGGTGACCAAACGCCCGGAGCGCAGCTTCGGCGGCTCCGTCTCCGCCACCTCCACCAGCTTTGGCGGCGGTACCGGCCAGTTTGACGTCACCGGCCCCATCGACGGGACTCAGCTGGCGTATCGGGTAATTGGCGAATATCAGCATGAAGATTACTGGCGTAATTTCGGCAAAGAGAAGAGCAGCTTTATTAACCCCTCCCTGACCTGGTTCGGCGAGCGGGCGACGGTGAACGTCTCATATTCGCACCGTGACTACAGTGCCCCATTCGATCGCGGCACCATCTTCGATCTGAATACCGGCCATGCGGTGAACGTCGATCGCAAAACGCGTTTTGATGAACCGTTTAATATTACCGACGGTTATTCCGATCTCGCGCAGCTGAATGCCGAATACCGTCTCAGCGACGCCTGGACCGCCCGCTTCGACTACAGCTACAGCCAGGATCATTACAACGACGATCAGGCCAGGGTAATGGCCTACGACTCAGCGACCGTCAACCTGACCCGCCGCGTCGATGCCACCCACGGTTCCACCCAGAAAATGCACACTACGCGGGCGGATTTACAGGGCAACGTGGTCATTGGCGGTTTCTACAACGAGATCCTCACCGGCCTGGCCTACGAGAATTACGATCTGCTGCGCACCGATATGATCCGCTGTAAGAACGTCAAGGGTTTCAATATCTATAATCCGGTCTACGGCACTGTTGGCAAATGCTCCAGCGTTTCGGCATCCGACAGCGACCAGCGTATTCAGCAGGAGAGCTACGCGGGCTACCTCCAGGATGCGCTCTATCTTACCGATAAGTGGATTGCCGTCGCCGGGGTGCGCTATCAGTATTACACCCAGTACGCCGGCAAGGGCCGCCCGTTTAACGTCAATACCGACAGCAGCGACCAGAAATGGACGCCGAAAGCGGGCCTGGTGTATAAGCTGACGCCGTCCGTCTCGCTGTTCGGTAACGTGGCGCAGTCGTTTATGCCGCAGTCCTCTATCGCCAGCTATATTGGCAATCTGCCGCCGGAAGAGTCGACGTCTTACGAGCTGGGCGCGAAGTTCGATCTGTTCAACGGCGTCACCGCCAATATCGCGCTGTTTGATATTGATAAGCGCAACGTCCTCTACACGGAATCCGTGGGCGATGAGACGGTGGCAAAAACCGCCGGTAAAGTGCGCTCCCGCGGCGTCGAAGTGGACGTGGCCGGATCGCTGACCGATAACCTGAGCGTTATCGCCAGCTACGGCTATACCGATGCGAAGGTCACCGACGATCCGGATTACAAAGGCAAACCGCTGCCGAACGTGCCGAAACACACCGGTTCGCTGTTCCTGAGCTACGACATTCACAATGTCTACGACAGCAATACGCTGACGGTGGGGGGCGGCGGTCGCGCGGTGAGCAAACGTTCCGGCACCAACGGCGCGGATTATTATCTGCAGGGCTATGCGGTGGCGGATGTGTTTGCGGCCTATAAGATGAAGCTGCAATATCCGGTGACCCTGCAGGTTAACGTGAAGAACCTGTTCGATAAGACCTATTACACCTCCTCCATCGGCACCAATAACCTCGGCAACCAGATCGGCGATCCGCGGGAAGTACAGTTTACGGTGAAGATGGATTTTTAAGCCTCATCCCTGTCCCGGATCGCGGCGCGCGGCGCCTTATCCGGGCTAGCACACTGTAGCCCGGGGGCGGCGCGGCCCCCGGGAATCTCCGCCAAACGGTCAGAATCAGCACGCCCCGGATAACGCCTTGCCTTACCAGTCCTCACCCTGGCCAAGAATGCGCAAAATATCCTGCCGATGCTGCAGCAGCAGCGGATTGTCGCGATGGCGAGGATACGTCAGCGGAAGCGCAAACTCGGCGATAATCCGCCCCGGTCGCGGCGACATGATTAACACCCGATCGCACAGCAGCAGCGCCTCTTCGATGTCGTGGGTAACCAGCAGGCTGGTATAGCCCTGCTGTTGCCACAGGGCGATCAGCTGCCGCTGCATGCTGATGCGGGTAAGGGAATCCAGCTTGCCCAGCGGCTCGTCGAGCAACAGCAGACGCGGCTCATTCAGCAGCGCCCGCGCCAGCGCCGCACGCTGCGCCATCCCGCCGGAAAGCTGGCGCGGCCCCGCTTCGCTAAACGCCTGCAGCCCCATTCGCGAAATCAGCGCATCGGCCTTTGGCTCAAGCCCCTTTTTCCCCTGCGCCTGCGGTCCCAGCAGCACGTTTTGCCGCACCGTCAGCCACGGATAAAGGGTCGGATCCTGAAACACCAGTATCCTTTCGGGCCCCGGTCCGCCCATCGCCGCCTCATCAATCTGAATTTGCCCGGCCTGCTGCGGCTCCAGTCCCGCCAGCAGCCGCAGCAGAGTGGATTTACCGCAGCCCGAAGGACCGAGCAGCGCGACGCTCTCTCCGGGCCGCAGCTGCAGGCTGATATTCTCCAGCACCGGCACCGTCTGTTTGCCAAGGCTAAAAGCGTGATGCAGATGGCTTATCGACACCGCCGCGCCGGTCGATGCCGCCTGAGAAGTGGCGTTCGCGGTTACCATTGCATCCCTCCCCGCTGCCAGCTCAGCAGCCGGTCTCGCACCATAAACAGCCCGCTAATCAGGCCGGAGCAGAGCAGCGCCATCACCAGCAGCGCCGCGTACATATTGGGATAGGCCGCCCAGCCCTGCGCCCACTGGAGATAAAAACCGATACCGGATTTCACGCCGACCATTTCGGCGACGATCAGCACCGAAAACGATGCGCCAAGCCCCATAAACAGGCCGACAAAAACGTTCGGCAACGCGGCGGGGATCGCCACGCGCAGGATCAGGAAACGCTGGCTGGCGCCCAGGGTTCGCGCCACGTCATACCACGCCTTATCGATGCCGATAACCCCGGACCAGGTCAGCACGGTCACCGGGAACCAGGTGCTGAGCGCGATCAGAAACACGCTGGCGCCGAAGCTGGAGGGGAAGATAAACAGGCACAGCGGCAGCAGCGCGGTGGACGGCACCGGCCCCAGCAGACGCAACACCGGATGCACCCAGTAGCCGATCCGCTGGGACCAGCCGATCGCCAGCCCGCTGATAAAACCGCAGCTGGTGCCCAGCAGCACCCCGAGCCCGAGCAGCCCCAGCGAATGCAGAAGGCTATCAAGCAGGCGCGGCCAGTCATCGTGCAGCACCTCAATCAGCGCCTGCGGCGGCGCGAAAAACGGCACCGGCAAAAACGCCGTCTTGGCCGTCAGTCCCTCCCACAGCGCAAAAAGCAGCGGCAGCAGCGCCAGCCACTTTCCGGCATGCTGCAGGCGAGTCCCCCGCTGCCGCCAGTAGCGGTAGCTCAGCGCCAGCAGCAACAGTCCGCCGCCAAGGGTGAACTGCGCCAGCGCCCACCCTTCGCTAAACGGCCAGCGCCGCCCGGCATCGGGCCAGGCCAGGGTAAACAGGCCGCCCAGCAGCCATAGCGCGGCGGCAAGCCAGCCTTCCTTCCACAGCGGCCTACCGCTTGCCGGGCGCGTCAGCACCCGTTCAGGCGAAAACGTTGACATAAATGCTCTCCGCAAACTGATGGGGATCGGTTCCCGGTTTAATGACCTGCACCCGCTGAAGATCCACGGCGTACTGGGTCAGCTCTTTGACAAACGCCTCGCCCACCGCATGATGGCCGTGCCCCTGGCCGTGGAGAATGCCGCTGACCTCCGCCTCATTGGTATTCAGCGCATGGGCGAGGAAGGATTGCGCCACGCTCTCCGGATGCGCGGCGGCATAGCTGTGCGCCTCAAGAATCGCCTGGGTGAGCGCGGCGGCGGCCGGTTTATGATCGCGCGCCAGGCTACCGCTGACCCCCAGTACGCAGCAGCTCAGGTTAGCGTAATCGCCGGTCATATTGCTGGCGATAAGCTGATATTTACCGGTGTCCAGCAGACGATAGCTGAAAGGTTCGCTGCCGCTGATGGCGGCAATTTCGCGTTTATCCAGCGCCACGCTGAGTAAATCTGCCGGATAGACTTTCCACTGCACATCGCTTATCGGATCGATGCCGTGGCGCTTAAGCAAGATGGCGAAGAAGTTTTTATCCGGCCCGGCCATATCGGTGACGCCGATGGTTTGCCCCTTCAGGCTCTCCAGGCCGCCGAACGGCGAGTTTTTCGCCGTCAGCAGGTTCAGGCAGCCGCCGTGGGTTCCGGCGGTGAGCTTCACGTCGAAGCCCTGCTCCAGCGCCTTCAGCCAGCGCAGCGCGACCGGCTTCTGAATCTGCCGGGATAGCGTCCGGGCTTTGCAGAACGCGTTTTTTGGCATCGGCTTTGTAGATATAGGCGGTGATGCGCTGGTTGCCGCCCTGGTTGGCATCAACCTGGCGCACGATAAAGAAGGAGGCGGCGCCCTTGGCCTTAGCGGCTTTGGTGATGGCGTCGTTAACTTCCGGCTGGCTGCGGTAGAAGCCCTGTACGGTGACGGTATCAAACGGCTCCAGCTCGACGGCCTGGTCCTTCGGTAATTCCATTACGCCGTTAATCACACGATTTTTCGGCGCGTCGGCCTGCGGGGCATTTTCTTTATAAAAATCGGCCGTTACGCGCAGGTTGCCGCCGCTGCCAAAATCAGACGTGTCGACAACATAAAAGGATGCTGCGCCTTCTTTGTCCGCTTTACGGGAAACGGCCTGCACTGCGTCGCCAATGGCGTTAAAACGGCCGGTAACCACTACGCGATCGTAGGGCTTCAGCGCTGCCGCCTGCTCCGGAGTCAGCTCGGTCGCTGCATGGGCAGACAACGCGGTTGTAGCCAGAAGAGCAGACGCCAGGAGTGAGTTCTTAAGCTTCATAAAAATAATCCTTTGCCTTGCGCAAACCATGTACTGGTATTGTTGTTGACTGAAAACATTTGATTATTGCATTTATCGTGAGTGACTGTCTGCGTCAATTTTCAGTTGTCGCCCTAAACGTATACTGCAGAAATATAACATTTTTCGATATGTTGAAAAAACAGCCGCTTGACCAGCAAAATCGATAATCGATATCACTTTCATAAGTTAACGTAATGTTAATGCGATGATCAAGACGGCGATAAATGGTGAATTAACCCCTCTGCCAAGCGGATTATCAGGCGCTGGCATAAAAATAAGGTAAATATTGCTGCCTGGCACGGTTAGCCGTGCGTTTTACCAATAAAATCAAAATTTCTGTTTTATTGCTGTAGATCACAATCGGTATTTTCAGTAGGTTATAAAAAGTTTGTTAC
>OJVE01000215.1_pt1 | contig 25587 bp, 30 predicted proteins | sample 1600081 | NCBI WGS metagenome assembly OJVE01 (sample SAMN04436789, study PRJEB24849) | human gut metagenome | biome: human gut; feature: NICU; material: stool | host: Homo sapiens | place: USA: Saint Louis, MO | collected 2011-04-13 | reverse complement strand
CCGGTATGGACCAGCATGAACAGGCCATTATTGCTCATGAAACCATGACGAACGGCTCGGCGGATGCGCACCAGAAAATGGTGGAAAGTCATCAGAAGATGATGGGAAATAACACGGTATCCACGACCGTCCCGTCAACGTCTTACGCGGCGATGAATGAGCATGAAAGAGCAGCGGTTGCCCATGAATTCATGAATAACGGGCAATCCGGCCCACATCAGGCCATGGCCGAAGCGCACCGCCGCATGATCAATGCAGGCTGAATGCGACGGTAGTATCCGTGCTGTTACCTTTTCCCTGATAGATTTTCCTGAAACAACGTTGCTACATTTTTGCCCCCCGTCAGGGGGCTTTTTTGTCTGACTCAGCTACACTTAACCGGTACCTGTCTGAAAGGAATTATTATATGAAAATCAAAAACACCCTTTTTGTAATATTAATGTTATCCCTGCCAGCCATTTCTGCTGAACATTCGGAAATGAAAATGTCAGATATGCACTCATCGGCATCATCACAGGAATATATGGCTGGCATGAAAAATATGCATGAAAAAATGATGGCCGCCGTTAATGAATCCAATCCCGATAAGGCCTTTGCAAAAGGTATGATCGCACACCATGAAGGGGCAATCGCAATGGCTGAGACCGAGCTCAAATACGGAAAAGATCCCGAAATGAGAAAGCTTGCGCAGGACATCATTAAAGCTCAGAAAGGTGAAATTGAGCAGATGAATAAATGGCTTGGCAGTCAAAAATAAAGATTGCAAAAAAGCCATAATAAGCGTAATTTTAATTCACTCCCGGGCACGGGAGCCTGTTAAACGTTAAATAATTAAAACCCGATTAATTTCGGGTTTTTAATGTAACTTTCTTTTCTGAACGGAAATAATAGTCATACAATTTAATTTTCTTGTAATTATTCCTACTTTTAATCAGGTACTGGACGATGGATAACGACTCCCGCCTGAGAGGGAAAATCCGTCTGGTTACCTGGCGCTATACTTAACCGATTGATCGACATGCCATGCTGGTAAAATATTAAAATCCTCCCCCATAAATCTGAACCACATGACAGGATTGATAGTCAGGCAGTATTTCACATTCATTGCTAAAAAAATAAAAATAAGCATGCATCTTCTCGAAGATTAATTACCTTCCATCTTGTAAAAAAGAATCAAATCCTCTAATAATATCTCGATTCCCGCTTTTTTTAATACATCTTTCCGCTCGGCATATATTTTCCTCAACATATCTTCAAACCCCTTGCCAAGATGAATTTGTTTATGGCAGTTGCAACATAGTGATATGATATTCTCTTCCACATCCAGTGAATTCTCAAAATAGTCTTGCTTTGACATCGGGACAATGTGATGAGGTTCTGTGTAATTTAGAGGAGAGTTTCGCCTTCTGAACGTTGGATGGTCGCAATTAATTTCACATTTATAATCAGCTTTGTTAAGCGCATTTTTTGAAACAGATTTACTTCTTGGGTATGAGAGTCCATTTTTGACTTCTATTGCAGCTTTCTTAGGTTTCGCTTTTTCGCTATACTCAAATGTCTGAGTAACGTCAAAGTGATTACTTTCTTCTAGAGCAGTGATCAAATCATTATCTGAGTAAAAATCAATGCTTGAGCTTTCGTTCGTACTAAAAAAATCTAGTTCTTTTATTGCCTGAACAAGTTCTTCACGGATAGTCCATAAATTTCGCTTTGGGTTTCCTTTAATTTCTCTACTTTTCATGACTGTAATGAATTTTGTCCCGGAAGCAATCTTTCCGACTCCTTTAACCTCGAATCGGCCAAGCTGCTTCTGAACTCTTCCACCCAACCCATTGATTACACCATTAGCACTCATACTGTGCAGGTCGTACTTCTTGCCGATATCGAAACATGTACAGGAATGGTCTGGCTCAATGAACCATTTTTTTAACGCTGCAATACTTTTGTCATCAAAAACTTTTTTATCCCTTAATAAAATCTTCCATTCTTCAACGCTAATATCTATATCACAGACGTATTCACCATCAATTACTTCACATATTTTTTCAATCATGTCCATAACTCTCTTGTAACACAGGCTTTGTAATAATGTAAAATCCGTTACACGGCGTTGTATGTAATGTCATTGTCTCTTGGACTCCTACAGTCCAAAACAACTTTGTGTTTTGTTGTCCAAAAACTTTTCGTTGCCGTGAGTTCTCACTGAGATAAATCTCGCCTTGAGCGTATCACATCAGCAGACTTCCTCTCAACCTTATGGACTTAACCCGGTCATTCTTCACGACAAAGAAAGTACGGCATTTTACATGACGAAGAGACGGTCTCAGCTTCACATGACCGGATAACGTTTTTAATGTACTTCATTATTACGGCACGGGTGTTCAACGAGTATTTTTAAATATTAATCATTTTGTTTAACGGGTGGATACCTACAAATTTTAACATTTACTAATCAAGATAGCAGTTATACGTACTTTCCCGGCAAAAATCCTGAGGTTTACAGATTCCCTCACCGTAACAGACCCGGTCATTCCCCTGGTCCTCCGGAGAGTCTAGTACGAGTGATAAACGTGAATTCCTGTACCTGAAGTTCAGCCGCTGGCAGATAAGTCGTGAACTATAATTACACTCAGTCAGATCCAAACACCTTTTCATCTGCATATATACTTTGTACATACCAGGAGATTACATGCAGGCACCCGGTATACCGGAGAATGAAGAACAGAGGCTGAAGTCCCTGTATATTACCGGCCTTCTTGATACCCGTGACGATGAGCGTTTTGAACGCCTGACGCGGCTGGCCCGCAAAGCCTTTCAGGTCCCGGTGGCCCTGATAAGCCTGCTGGATCGCGAGCGCCAGTGGCTCCTCGCCTGCCAGGGCGTCGGCGTGCGCGAAACTCCACGTGATATTTCGTTCTGCGGGCACGCCATTCTGCAGGAAGGGCCTTTTATCATTCACGATGCGGCTGCCGATGCGCGATTTCACGATAATCCCCTGGTTACCGGTGAGCCACACATCCGGTTCTACGCCGGCCAGCCGGTGAGCCTGCCGGACGGCACGGTGGCCGGCACGCTGTGCCTGATCCACACCGTTCCCCGCGCCTTCACGGATGAGGACATTGCGTCCCTCCGGGACCTGGCCTGTATCGTGGAGGACGAATTCGAGGCCATCAGCATGGCCATGACGGACAGCCTGACGGGCATTCCCAACCGGCGCGGGTTTTACCGCGCCGGCGAAAAACTCTTCCGCGCAATGAACCGGCAGGATGCGTCGTTCAGCCTCATCTATTTCGATCTGGACAGGTTCAAACCGGTTAACGATCTCTGGGGACACGCGGAAGGTGACGAGGTGCTGAAGATCTTTGCCGGCTTTTTACATCAGCACCTTGAACCGGGTGAAATAGCAGGCCGCCTCGGCGGGGATGAGTTTGCCGCCCTGATCCGGCGAAACGGTAACACTCAGTCTTATCTGCACGCGCTGAGTGCCAGTCTCGATCATTACAATGACACCTCGGGCAAGCCCTACAACATCAATTATTCCTTTGGCGAACTGATCAATAACGCAGACCATTATACGACACTGGCGGAGATGATCGGTAAATGTGACGAAGTGATGTACCTGAAGAAAAAAAGAAAGACCCTGTCGCGGAAAACAGAACCGTGACGTTCTCCTTCCCGGCTGATCCCCTGACCCGGGGTTCAGCCGGACGGCATGAACAATATATTTAACCGCAGGACGCATAAAGTCATTTATATTTGCTCATGGCGCAATAGTCCACTCATCGCAACAATTACTCGTTTTTTGTGTCCATGCTGCAATAATTCCTCTTCTCCACTTCTGAGATCCGAAAAAAGGCAGTTCCGGATCACGGCGATTTTCTGCGCTGATTTGTGAAACGAAAATTAAAAATGTGCTACACTTTAAGTAGTTAGATAACTTTCACCCTCTCCGCATCAGACCGACCTGACGAGTAAATCCTGTTAATCTGTTCATCATCGCTTCCGAAAACTTTGCTATTATGAATTTTTCGGAAGTCTAAAAGAGTGAGATCCGGTAATTGCGGGCGGTGACTGTTATTCTGCTAATCACTGCGGGCGGGCAACGGAATGTTCTGCTGGCGATGATAAATAAATAGAACTAATAGATATTAAATAATAAGGAAGTTGATTATGAATATGAAAATTACACTGAGTGTTTTATTTGAGGCTCTCATAATCCTTGGGCATGACAGAGTCTGGATGGAAGAATCGGAGTTTGAGCACATATACGGATACGGCTGCTACCGTGAGATACACACTTGGGACGATCGCACAGTTGCCTGGTGGGATGATGCTGATGACACATGGTATCTGTCCACAGAAGTCGATGTGATAACTCCTTTCCTTGGCCCTCTCCCAAAGAAAGAAGGAGAGCTCTCCGAGGAAAAATGCTTCCAGTTAATGACTCTTGGTCGCTACTGATAGCCGACAGCAGCATTTAATGAGTGGTCGGCTGGACACCCTCTGGCGGCCACATGTCACTCGATAGTGTAGTCCGGCGGGATTTCTCCTTGAAGATGATCCAGACATTAACGTAAAGGATACAGGAACGATGTGTAAACTGACCGGTTTTATAATGGGGCTGACGATCCTGCTGGGTGTGACTGCACGGGATGCAGGGGCGGCAACGCTCAGTGAAATGCGGATGGTTAATGCCAGTCAGAAACCCGGGATGGTGATTATCTGCAGCCGGACCTCGGAGATTCCGCAGAAAGGTGAATCCCCCGTTCGTATAGAAAGTCTCCTCAGGGGCGTGGTACTGCAGAACGACGGTGATCGCATGATGTTTGACGTGACCTATACACAGCGAAACGCTGAAGAGAGTATTCCTTTTCGTACGGAAAAATACCGGCTGACCACTGAGCTGGAAGCCACCCGCCAGAAAATGGCCATCGATCCTGAGACGATAGAACTATCGCTTCCGCGTGCCCGCGGTCTTGAAGAAACTTTTCTCGCGGGGATGAAAGCAAGCCCGGTTTCGTTTGAAGATTACACCAATTACCGTGTCAAATCTGCTACCGAGTATCTGATCCTGCCGGGTCCGGCATCCCCGGATGCACCGGTGATGCACTGCACACTCTAATGACAATGGTGACATAACATGATGCCAGCACTGCCAGGCCATAGCGGGGCTTTTTCCTCTGCTCAGCTGCCGGTGGCCATCGATTACCCGGCCGCGCTGGCACTGCGCCAGATGGCGCTCGTTCAGGACGAACTGCCGAAATACCTGCTGGCGCCGGAAGTGAGCGCCCTGCTCCACTACGTGCCCGATCTTCACCGTAAGATGCTGCTGACCACCCTGTGGAACACCGGCGCCCGTATTAACGAAGCACTGGCCCTGACCCGGAGTGATTTTTCCCTGGCCCCGCCCTACCCGTTCGTGCAACTGGCAACCCTCAAACAGCGGGTGGAGAAAGCGGCCCGAACGGCCGGCCGTGCTCCGGCCGGCAGCCAGCCTCATCGTAACGTTCCGCTTTCCGATCCGCAGTATGCCCGCCAGCTGGAAATGATGGTGGCCACCCTGAAAATACCGCTGGAACGCCGGAATAAGCGCACCGGCAGAACGGAAAAGGTGCGCATCTGGGAGATCACCGACCGTACCGTTCGCACCTGGCTGGGCGAAGCTGTTGAAGCGGCAGCCGCCGACGGGGTGACGTTCTCCGTGCCGGTGACGCCACACACGTTCCGCCACTCCTACGCCATGCACATGCTGTATGCCGGAATTCCGCTGAAGGTGCTGCAGAGCCTGATGGGGCACAAGTCGATCAGCTCGACGGAAGTCTATACAAAGGTATTTGCGCTCGATGTTGCTGCAAGGCATCGTGTGCAATTTTCAATGGCAGAGGCTGATGCTGTTGCCATGCTGAAAAAAAGATAACTAAATTTGTCAAAATTTACAGACAGTTGTAATGACATCCACTTATTCGATAATAAATTAATCTTGCGTTACGTGAAAACTGACAGGGGTCCAGGCTGTACCAGGCCGGAATTCACGTAACGCACTTTACGTCTTCTTCATTACTTACCTTTTCGTTCCGATCCTGTTCATCCCTGCATTGCCCCCTTTTCTTCATAACGCATTTCACTGTTGCCGAAAGCCCATGGGGTCGACTTTGCGACCGCGGCCGCACTCAGAAGGATGGCCACTTTAACCGGCGCCACCCTGGCGTACCTACTCGTCCCCGAAGTGAGAGCCCTACTCTTCTATATGCCGGATCTTCACCATTAAATGCTGTTCTCTACTTTCTGGAACACGGGAGTGCGGATCAGTGAATCCCGGACGCTGCCCCCGGAATCCTTTGATCTCGGTGGGTTAAGACCCTTTGTGAAAGTACTGGGCTAAGGGCATCCGCCCTGACGAACAATATTGACTAAGTGATGAAAGTAAACATATCGCAGTGAAGATGTTGAGCAGACTGCCCGCTCTTCCACACACCGCAGTCAATATCAATACTCCGGTAGGCCTATCCGCATATCGCAGTCAAGGCAAGCAAAACCTAAACGGAATGATGAATCAGTATAAATTGACTGTGGTATGCGCTCTGCATACCACAGTCAACAAACTCTAAAACGGCATTCCTCAGTCATTTCCCGGTTTCACGCTGGCGAGCGCTTTTGCTAGTTTCTGAGGATCAATACCTGCAGCCTTCAGGGCTTTAATAACTTCGTCATAGTTCTGCTCAGGTACTTCCTCTTCCGGCTCACGGGGAACAACGACCTTGCTACTGATGAGTTTCGGATTACGGTAATGCACGCTGAAGTAGGTGGCCCGGCCGCGTTTGAATTCGGTGTAATCCAGATAGCCGATATCCTTCAGCTGCGCCATGGCTTTGCGCACCGTGTGGTTCTGCGTGTAGAGGTTAGACGTCAGGTTGAGTCTGTCTCGCATACGCTTCATGGAGATGGGGGCCGGATTCTGTGGCAGACTTTCAATGTAGGTATAGAGTGCCTGTGCGGACTCCTTGCGCTGCAGGGCATCAATGGCTTTCAGACGCAACAGGACCCGCCTGTCCATCTGATAAAGCTCAAAGAGCTTGGGCTCTGCCCTGATCTCCACGACATCGGCAGTGATGTCGTAATAGGCAGACTGAACCAGGTGCGTAGTCCACCCTTTCGTTTCACTCTGAAACTTGAGGGTTACGGATGCCAGCTTGAACAGGGAGTTGCTTATCCTGTCACGCATTTTCTTGTTAGAGCGCCGGGAGTCAAAGCCACACATTTTAACAAACTCAACAAAAGACAGCTTGAGCGTGTCATCCTTAACGCCAAAATCATACATTGAACGGATGATTCCAAGCCAGACTTTGAAGTCCGTATCCATATCGAGGCGCGATCCGGTGATCCTGACATCGGTATACCCTTCACTTCGGGCAATGGACAGCTGTACGAGCTCCTCAGTCGCATCCGTGACGTTTTTGCGGTTCGTCTTACTCCTAGAGGTCGATTTGAGGGTAGGAACGAACAGACCAAGCCTCATGAGCGCAACAGGCTGAACAGTACTGGCGCTGTTGACATCCAGCTTAACAACTTCACCCGTTGTCTTATTGACCTCCTGAAGATTCAGGGGTAACTCATTATTTTCCATAGCCATTTTATTAACCCGCGGTTATCCACAAACGAAAGTATATACGCATATCACAGTCAACGGAAATACATACCCCAGTTAATACAATTGCATACCGCAATAGTTGATCTCGCACACAACAGTCAACATACCACACACCACAGTTAATGAAGATAGTCTCCAGGCTCAGGCGTAGCGGGGCGCTAAACGATCCGGGGATCTCTTTTTGATCTCAACATGATCTCCTTAAGGATCAATTACTGGATCGAAATATGGAATAACAGCCAGCATCCAATACATATGGACCACTGACATGACACAATGTGAATCTTGGTACAACAACCCAGTAATACAACACCAGGAAAGGCAATAGTCTTGACTGTGATATGCAGAAAAATGCATGTCATTACTCTTCCCTATTCCTATTCAGCTTCATACCGCAGTCAATAATCTGCATACTATAGTCAATTCCTTACCATTCAGTTCCTTCCAGTGGAGCTTCGTTAGCTTCAGAGCGTCAGCCACACCTTGTTAGTACGGAGTAATTCCGCTTCCTCGACGCATGCGCCTACGCGCGCATACTTTCTGCGGCGAGCGGATGATATTGACTGAAGCATGCGGCAGCCTTTCAGGCGGATGCTGAACTGAACAAGACTATATTTTGATCGGCTTTGCAATATTTAAGACGGTTTGCAACTTTAATGTTGCTTTGCGCCTTTTACCAAGATTTAATAGATTAATGCAAAGATAATAATAAGGAACAAAGAATGGGACTGATGGAAACGCTTGACCAGTGCATTACGGCCGGTCATGAAATGACGAAAGCTATCGCGATTGCACAGTTTAACGATGATAGCCCGGAAGCCAGGAAAATTACCCGTCGCTGGCGTGTGGGTGAGGCCGCCGATCTGATTGGCGTTTCTTCTCAGGCAATCCGTGATGCAGAAAAAGCAGGACGCCTTCCCCATCCTGATATGGAAATGCGTGGACGTGTAGAGCAGCGGGTGGGCTACACCATTGAACAAATCAACCATATGCGGGATGTATTTGGCACCCGTCTGCGCCGTCCTGATGACAGCGTTCCGCCCGTCATCGCGGTGGCAGCACATAAAGGGGGTGTCTATAAGACATCTGTATCTGTACATTTGGCACAGGACCTGGCGCTGAAAGGGCTGCGAGTACTGCTTGTCGAAGGGAACGATCCTCAAGGCACAGCCTCCATGTACCACGGCTGGGTCCCTGATTTGCATATCCATGCCGAAGACACACTGCTGCCTTTTTATCTTGGTGAGCGCGATGATGCAGCCTATGCCGTCAAAGCCACCTGCTGGCCGGGTCTCGACATCATACCTTCATGCCTGGCTCTGCACCGCATTGAGACAGAACTAATGGGAAGGTTTGACAACGGGAAACTGCCGACAGAACCTCATATGATGCTTCGCCTGGCCATCGAAACAGTGGCCCATGATTATGATGTCATTGTTATCGACAGTGCACCGAACCTCGGTATTGGTACCATCAATGTCGTCTGTGCTGCAGATGTACTCATCGTGCCAACGCCAGCAGAGTTATTTGATTACACCTCTGCCCTTCAGTTTTTTGACATGCTGCGCGACCTGTTAAAAAACGTGGACCTGCAGGGTTTTGAACCTGACGTTAGAATTCTTCTGACCAAGTACAGCAATAACAATGGCTCACAGTCACCCTGGATGGAAGAACAGATCCGCGATGCCTGGGGAAGCATGGTACTGAAAAACGTTGTTCGCGAGACCGACGAAGTCGGTAAAGGTCAGATCCGTATGAGAACGGTGTTTGAGCAGGCTATCGATCAGCGCTCATCTACAGGAGCCTGGCGAAATGCGCTGTCTATCTGGGAGCCTGTCTGTAATGAAATTTTTGATCGCCTGATTAAACCTCGCTGGGAGATCAGATAATGAAACGTGCACCAGTCATTCCAAAACATACCGTAAAAGATATCCGCCCCGAAACTGAACCTTCAGCGGCACCCGCTGCACCGATGGTTGATTCATTAATTGCACGGGTTGGAGCCATGGCCCGCGGGAATACCATTCTGCTTCCGGTTTGTGGCCGGGAAGTGAAATTTATTCTGGAAGCGATCCCGGGCGAGAGTGTTGAGACGGCATCAAGAGTCTGGTCAGGTAATGAACGTGACCAGGAACTACTGACCGAAGACGCGCTTGATGATCTGATTCCCTCTTTTATGCTGAGTGGTCAACAGACGCCTGCGTTCGGACGAAGGGTAGAAGGTGTCATTGAAATTGCTGATGGTAGTCGCCGTCGTAAAGCCGCCATACTGACATCATCAGATTATCGTGTTCTCGTCGGGGATCTCGATGACGAACAGATGATGGCTTTATCACGGCTGGGTAATGATTATCGTCCTGTCAGCGCTTATGAACGGGGCAACCGTTATGCACAGCGGTTGGAAAATGATTTTAACGGCAATATCTCTGCTCTGGCTGAAGCTGAGAATATTTCCCGTAAAATCATCACGCGTTGCATCAACACGGCCCATTTGCCAAAATCAGTGGTTGCCCTGTTTACTCATCCTGGTGAACTTTCCGCCCGCTCTGGGGAGACGCTGTACAAAGCATTTTCGGGAAAAGAAGCTTTATTGTTGCAACGGACACAACAGCTTCATGAGCAAAAGAAAGCGGGAGTTATCTTTGAATCCGAGGAAGTTATTGGTTTACTGACGGATGTTCTGAAAGAGCCATCAGGTAAAAAAGTAAACCTTAATACCCGTCATCAATTTGTACCTGGTGCGACAGCCCTATACAAAGGCGATAAGGTGATTTTTAATCTCGATAAATCTCGTTTGCCTGCCGAGTGTATCGAGAAGATAGAAAGCATACTGCGCGACTTACAAAAAGTTTAGCCTGTTTAATGATACACGCGAGAGTCTTCATTAATTTCCAATATCCTTAATGCGTTACATGCTGCTTCGGAATATATACATCCGAAGCAGTTATTTTCTGCACTATAGCCCAGTGTTGTTAAAAAGATCTGTTTACTTCTCCCAACCTGATTGTTACCACAATCTAAAGATCCAGTTTTTTCTAGTTTTCCTTAACTAGTTCCGCAGTTCACCCCTCAACCTGCATATCAGAACTCAGACGGTAACCCATCCCGGAATACTGATTTCATACACCAGATTAACTGGGACCACGGTCCCACTTCCTACTTGCGTGTCAGAACTCACCCGTCAAGCCCGCTTGGAATATCGATTCCACACGCCGGATTTAACTGGGACCACGGTCCCACCTCCTACTTGCGTGTCAGAACTCATCCTTCAACCCCGCCTGGAATATCGATTCCACACGCCGGATTTAACTGGGACCATGGTCCCACTCTATTCAGCTGTTTCTATCACAATACAGATTTTGAGATTGTTACTGTGATTCCTGTATTAGGTGCGTAAGAAGATTATGTTCGTTTTGTTCCCTGGTGCTTCCTCGCTCACTCGCGGGCTTCGCCCTGTCGTTCGGCTGCGGCGAGCACTACTGGCTCTCTCAGAAAAGCAGAATTTATCTGATCCTCGCAACGGGAATATCTTTCCAGCGGGTGGTGTACGCAGGGGAGAGCATATCGCGTTTCATTTGCCATGATGGCGCTATCCCTCGCCCGGCAAACCAGATCTGTCCCAGACCGGAATGATTAATGCCATCGAGAACCTTCATCAGCTCAGAGCTGTGAGGACGTGGCGGACGTTCGTCGAACAGCTGCAGCTGCGAAACGCCGGAGCCGGTGAAGTCATTCAGCATCACACCGGCTTTGGCATACAGGTGCCCATCCTTCCAGATACGCTCCAGAGCCGTTGTGGCGGCCGCAATAATGTCCCGGGTGTCCTGAGTGGGTGTAAGCAGTTTCTCCGTGGCCACGTTGCCGTAGTAAGGCTCTTTAACGGCGAACGGAGACGTTTTGATGAAAACGGAAATATGCCGGCAGTACTGGCGCTCTTTCCGCAGCTTTTCAGAGGCCCGCTCTGCGTACTGACAGACAGCCTGGCGGAGCGAATCGTACTCCGTGATTTTCTCTCCAAAGCTGCGGCTGCAGACGATCTGCTGTTTCGTCGGTGGTGCTTCCTCAAGCGACATGCAGCTTTCCCCGTTCAGTTCGCGTACTGTTCGCTCGAGAACGACGGAGAAATTTTTGCGTATAAAGGCCGGGTTCGTCAGGGCCAGATCGAGCGCGGTCCTGATACCCAGTACATTAAGTTTGCGTGCAATACGGTTTCCCACGCCCCAGATCTCTTCGACCGGCTGCAGTGAAAGCAGTTTCCGCGTTCGCTGAGGATTCCCCCTGGTCAGGGCGAGCACACCACGAAACTGTTTCCACTCCTTTGAGGCCCACTGGGCTGATTTTGCCAGGGTTTTCGTCGGCCCGGCACCCACGCCGATGGTCAGACGGGTACAGTCATACACGTGCTGGCGCAGCTGCCGGCCGAAGTCCTCCAGGTCCATGCAGTGCTCAACGCCGGTCAGGTCGAGGAACATCTCGTCAATCGAATACTGTTCCACCCTTGGGGCCAGCTCCTCCAGGCAGCTCATCACGCGCGCTGACATCGAGGCATAAAGTTCATAGTTGCTTGAGAACGCGTATATTTTTTCCGGATACGTTTCGTTTTTCATCTGAAACCACGGCGTGCCCATTTTGATCCAGGGCTTTGCCTCGGCACTTCTTGCGATAACGCAGCCATCGTTATTACTGAGCACCACAACCGGCTTTCCTTTCAAATCCGGGCGGAAAACACGTTCGCAGCTGGCATAAAAGCTGTTCACATCGGCCAGGGCAAACATCAGTACATCTCCCTCGGGCGGTGGATGATGTGCGTGACGACGCCAAAGATATCCAGATCGTCCGGGTCGGGATAAATCGGCGGCCAGGCGGCGTTCATTGGCTGCAGCGTCAGTCGTGGCGTCAGCAGAAGCCGTTTAACCGTAAACTCCCCCTGCACACTGGCCACAACAATATCGCCGTGCCGGGGCTTCTCTGCACTGTCCACAACCAGCAGATCGCCATTGTAAAGGCTGCCGTCGGACATGCTGTCACCGCTGGCACGGAGATAGTAAGTCGCGCTCGGGTGCCGTATGCAGTAATCATGGAGATCCAGGTCGGACTCGACATAGTCAGCGGCAGGGCTCGGAAAACCGCAGCTGGCCAGGTCTGCAAACAACGGATGGGCCTGTGGCGGGAGTGCTTTCCCGGTGCTGAAAAGCTGCAGTTTCATCTTTCCTCCTGACGTCTAAATATACTGGATATGAATACAGTATATTTAACAGCGTGAGGATAATCCAGATCACCTGCTTCATGAACAGGGTGAGTAACCTAAGTTACTCAAAATGCTATTTAATATCATTATGGGACATTTAAATTACTCATAATGAGAAGCATGGCTTTTATTTTGCCATTTTGCTCTTATAATATGTATCAAATTGAGTTTAATTGACGGAGCATAATGATGAATATTTACTGCGATGATGGTTCAACTAATGTTAAGCTGGCATGGTTTGAAGGAAACGAGCTGCAGACCCGGGTTTCAGCTAACTCCTTCCGGCATGGCTGGAAAGTGGCGGAATTCAGTGCCGCAACGTTCAACTATCAGGTGGGCACGCTGAAATACACCTGGGACAGCGTCAGCCGGGATGCCATCCCGACAACAAACGTGGAATACCAGTACGGTGATCTCAACCTGCTGGCCGTGCATCATGCCCTGCTGAACAGCGGACTTGAGCCGCAGCCGGTGAGCCTGACCGTGACGCTGCCCCTGAGCGAGTATTATGACGGGGACTGCCAGCGGAACGAGGAGAACATCCGACGCAAACGAGAAAACCTGATGCGTGAGCTGGTTCTGAATAAGGGCAGGGCATTTACCGTAACGGACGTGAAGGTGATGCCTGAATCACTGCCGGCGGCGTTCTCCCGTCTCGCGGAGCTGAAGCCCGGACCCGCTGAGACCACCCTGATTATCGATCTCGGCGGAACCACGCTCGATGCCGGCGTGATTGTCGGACAGTTTGATGATATCAGTGCGGTACACGGCAATCCGTCTGTCGGCGTGTCACAGGTCACCCGCGCAGCTGCAGGCGCGCTGCGGGCTGCAGACAGCGAAACCAGCGCGCTTATTGCTGACACGGTCATCCGCAACCGCAATGATCGTCAGTATCTGCAGCGAGTGATCAACGATGCCGGAAAAATTGACGATGTTCTGAACAAAATTACAGAGGCAATCACTTCCCTGGGCGCGCGTGTCACCAGTGAGCTGACGGTCTTCAGGAGCGTTAACCGGGTATTCCTGGTCGGGGGAGGGGCATCCCTCATTGAAGAGGCTATCCGTCAGGCCTGGCCTCTGGCTCCTGACCGTATCGAGGTTATCGGCGATCCGCAGCTGGCGCTGGCCAGAGAGATTGCCCTTTACAATAAAGAGGACTAAACGTGCCGGACGGCCAGTATTCTTTCTATCTGCACAGCGACGATCGCACCGACATCGCGGCGATGGCAACCATCAGCACCATCTCACAGCCCCTGCGCGGTGAGTTCATCCGTACCGCCGCCACCGCCGGGGCGGTGGTATACCAGGTGGATGCCCGTTTACCGGCGCTGATCCCGGTGTTCTTTGCCGGGCAGCTGAGCGCTGTCCGCCTTTGCGCCGTGATGGCCCTGGTCTCCGGAACCTGGTCCTCACTCACCGGCCTTCCGGATGAGCCCGAAAATGGTGGGGCTGCTCTGCCCGTGTCACCGGAGACGGAATACCAGCGCCGGCGTTACACCCTGACGCTTCAGAATGGCCGGAGTGGGGAACGGGTGGAAAGTGTGCTGACGGAAGCGTCATCCCGTCTGCGTGGGGATCTGCTGAGAAACCTGATTATCACCGGTCTTGCCCTCCACACGACGGCGCCGGAACTGCCGCGCCTGCTGGCCAGTATGCCGGTACCGCCCACCTCGGTCAGTGAGCTGCAGGCTCTGGTTCAGCAGATGGCCGGCACCGCTGACGTGAACAGGGCTGCAGCTGCAGTACCGGATACGCCGGCAGCACCTGCCGCGCCGGTGTCCGGGGCGGATACCCGGGAAATAAAGAAAAATATGCGGCGTGCATTCGGCGACTAACAGTACGAATCACATCCACTACTACACCGATTTCAAATGACTGGCATCCCAGGGAGGTTCTCATGTCACCAGGATTCAGAAATGTTCTCCGTCTCGCCCGCATTCCCGTCGACAGCAGTGAACCGGTGCGAAGAAAATTCGGCAGCCGGCTGATTGGCATTGTGACGGTATGTCTGCTTCCGCTTCTGGTTTTCGACGTTCCGCAGTGGGTTTTCATTTTGTCGCAGGTCATCTGGGGGGCGGGCGTCTATATTGGCCTGTCCCTGGCCGGGGATAAATCCCTGAACCGCTGATACAAACTTTCCGGTTGTTCAAAAAAAGAACAGACGTGGTGGCGTCTGTTCTCCCGCGCTTCTCCGTCATTTGCCTTCAGGTTATCCACAATTTTAAGCCCCGGATTTGTGGACAGGTATGCCGGTAATTCCCCGTTCGCCTGGAGTTAACGCAAGCCTGCCGCCCGCTGCCAGTGTCTCGCGTCCGGTCTGGTACGGGACGGGCGGTTTTTCCGCTCCGGCCCGGCGTCGTTGAGAGTGTGCGCCAGTCCCTCGCCTTTTTAAGGAACGCCCTTCAAGCCGCTTTCGCGGCATATCCTTGCCGTCCAAAAGACGGACGGCTGCGGTATTCCACGGTCGGCCTGACCCGTGACCGGACGCGATGAACAGGCAGCGTGCGGCAGGGAACGGTATCGCGGTGATGCCTCCTGCCCCCTCAGACTACAGGAGTGCTGCCATGTCCAGATTCATTCTCGGGAACTGTATTGATGTGATGCGCGGATTCCCCGACCGTGCCGTGGACCTTATTGTGACCGATCCGCCTTACCTCGTCGGTTTTAAGGACCGTCAGGGCAGACAGATTGCCGGGGATGTGACGGACGAATGGCTGCAACCGGCCACGCTGGAGATGTACCGCGTCCTTAAAAAAGACGCGCTGATGGTGAGCTTCTACGGCTGGAACCGTGTGGACCGCTTTATGGCCGCGTGGAAGGCGGCAGGATTCTATGCCGTGGGCCAGCTTGTGTTCACCAAAAACTATGCCTCCAACCGTCGTAACGCCAGGGCCCGACGCGGATTTGTGGACTACTGCCATGAAGGGGCTTATGTCCTTGCCAAAGGCCGCCCCGTGCCGCCCCTTAAACCGCTGCCGGATGTGCTGCCCTTCCCGTATACCGGTAATACCCTGCATCCGACGCAGAAACCAGTGGAGGCGCTACAGCCGCTGATTGAGTCATTCAGCGCTCCGGGCGCGATTGTTCTCGACCCGTTTGCCGGAAGCGGTTCGACCTGCGTCGCTGCATACCGTGCCGGACGCCGCTATATCGGCATCGAAATGCTGGCGCAGTACCACCGGGCCGGAACCGAACGACTGGCCGCCATGCACCGGGCCGTAAATACCCCGGCGGCGAACGATGAATGGCTTCCGGAGGCCGCGTAATGAATTACGACGGACACGAAGCCCTGCGCCGCGATATGGCCGGGCTGGCGAACAATCTTTGCGACCTGAAAACCACCCTGAAAGTGCTGGAAGACACGTACCACTACCGGTACGACGGACTGGCGGAACGGCTTGCCGGTATCAGTCTGCGACGTCTCAGCGTCCTGATGGATGAGGCGTTCAATATTGCACTGATGCTCGATGAAAGCTTTCTGGAGTGAGGAGAGAACATGTACGGAACCCGTGAAGATCTTTGCAGGATGCTGAATGAGCAATATCCCGCAGAAACCCCGCTGAACCTGATTATCTGGACTCCGGCGGATATTGAAGCACTGGCTGACGGGATGGAATATTCCTTTTCAGAACATGACGTAAGGGCAGTACTGGAACGCATGGACACTATACCGGAAGAACAACGGCTTGAGTCGGGCGTGTCAGCCGGCCTGGTGATGGCACTGATAGACCAGGTGAAAGAGAACGGGCAGAGGGTGACTGTGCCGGTTGACCTGCTTGAAACCCTGCTGATTACCGCCGAACAGGCATTGTGGGACAGGGAATGGACCGCACGGGATCGCAATCTCCCGGTGCCGGAAAGCGTAATGCGCCGCCTGGCGGATACAGCAAAAGTGCGGGCATTACTGAAAAGCTGACAGCAGATCGCCCCGCCACGCGGCGGGGTGATATAACCCGGACAGAGACGATAATGATGAAAAAAGAAACCCTTAACACGCTTATTCTGCGTCACGGCGACCGGATGCTGCGCCAGGCTGGCTGGCCCGACACTGTTGATATGGCGCCCGTCGCCCCCGAAACCGTACCCGGCTGGCTTGCCGCCTGCGGCTCTCTCAGTGGCGTGGAAATCCTCACGCTTACGGAACAGCTTTGTCAGCCGCTGACGTATGGCCGGGCAGCGTTGTTGCTCGCCAGCGCCCGGCGGCTGGCGGGAACCCCGGCTCGTCTGCATCTCTTTCCGGTGCAGGCATATCCGCATCCGGAGCGGCTGGCTGACTGTCAGGTTATCCGCCTGCCTTACGCTCAGGAGTGGCTGACAGCGGCGGAATGTGACGATCTGCTGGCCTTCCTGAAAGCCTCCCTCACGCAGATATCGGAAATCGTCCACCGGGATACGAAGCGCATCGCCGCCGCGCTGACGCCGTCCGTCACTCCCCGTCTGATGGACAGGCGGATCGGTGACTGGCGCTTGCTGGCCGTGGAGTATGATCATGATAACTGCCTGGACGAAGACGAAACCGACAGGCTGGATCAGGTCCTCGATGCCATTCTGATTCGCGATGCGCGATTCTGCCCGGTCCTGCTCACCCTGGTTAACGAGCGGGAGGAAACTATCAGGAGCGCAGGGGTTATCGCTGATCAGCTGCGTTTTACGGACACTCCGGTCCGGCGCTGGCTTGATCGCCGGGTTTTAAGGGAAATGGTGAGAGAGGCCCGCGCCAGCAGAACTCAGGAGTGACAGCCCGGAGCGTCAGGGGAGGGGGACCCTCCCTTGTCAGCCTGCCGGCACAGGAGGTGTGGTGCGATAAGGATGTCGCCGTGCCGGCTCCGCGTCCACCCGGCCCGGTTTCCGGGCCTTTTGGGTGAACACAACCCTCTGTTATCGCCGTGCCGTGTGCTGGCTGTGCCGTGCCTTCACTGTAGCCCGGCAGCCGCAGAGGCTGGAGTTCGCTGGCGCCGCCATCCCCGGATAAGGCAGTCGCCGGCTTGCCGTTGCCGCCGGCTCCGCTTCACCCGGCCCCATCCCTCCGGTCCGTGGCCTTATTACTGCGTCTGTCGCGTTGCGACATCTGCTTCCGCTTTTCTCCCGGTGGTCGAAAAACGGGGGAGAGAAACCCTGTATTCAACCTCCTGCATCGCGACGGGTAGTGCCGTGCCTTCACTTTAGCCCGGCCGCTGCAGATGCAAGGGTGCGCTGACGCCGCCATCCTCGCCCGGTCGCAGTTTTTTTATGATGCTCGCCGTTCTTCCCGTCGATTTCTCGCTCAGGTTTCGCTCGAAAACCGTCCAGACCCGCTTCGCGCTTTATCTGCGCTGCGGCCTCCGGTGTCGCCCCTGCATCTTCCGCTTTTCGCCGGGCTGTCGTGTCGGCACGGCACAACCCGGTGCCGCAGTCTATGTGATTACGGAGGTTTATCCATGCAGTATGTGAATACATGCCCGGTCCTGAATGTTGAGGAGTCCGACCGCCTGTCTTTTATGCCGTACCTGTTCGGCACGGATTTCATGCTCGCGGAATTACAGGTGTACGCTCTGGCCAAAAAATGGATGCCCGAATATGAGGGCGGCTTCTGGCATTTTATTCGCCTGCCGGAGGGGGGCGGCTACATGATGCCGGATTGTGGCCGGGTACATCTGGTCAGTAGCGAAAACTGGTTTGATCGCACTGTCAGCGCCGACGCGGCGGGCATTATTCTGACCAGCCTGGCGATTAATCGCCGTCTGGCGGCCCATCATGACAGCAGTAACCCGGCGCTGACTCGCCTTTATATGCTGCGTGATGCCCAGCTCTGGAATCACATCACCTTTCACCCCGAATGCAGTGCTATTTACGCCGCGCTGGACTGATTAACGACCGGGGCGGTTACACCGCCCCGCAGGGAGACAAAAATGACTTCATCAGTAACCGTTCCGGCCGTCTACGTGGGCACATATCACCAGTACAACGGCGGCAGTATTTTTGGCAAATGGTTTGATTTAACCGACTTCGACGACGAAGACGAATTTTATGACGCCTGCCGGGCGTTGCATGCCGCCGAGGATGACCCCGAGTTTATGTTTCAGGACTGGGAAGGGATCCCGTCTCAGTTTGCCTCTGAATCCTCTGTTAAGTGGGCGTTTATCGAGGCATTCCGGCAGGCGCAGGACGACGGGCGCGCAGCCGCGTTTGTGGCCTGGGCGGGCTATACCGGCGAGTGCGACTATGACGCCTTTGATGATGCGTATTGCGGCGAGGCTGAAAGCGAGGAGGATTTTGCTTATGGCTTTGTGGAGGATCACGGCCTGTTAAACGAGGTGCCTGAATCCCTGCGCGTCTATTTCGATTATGAGGCTTACGCGCGGGATCTGTTCAGCAGCGGCTATGTCTTCCATGAAGGCTATGTATTCAGCAACTGATTACTATCCGGCGGGGAAGCCCGCCGGTTAAGGAGAAAGCACATGAAACTTGCACCACAAAGCCGCGATATCCTGCGACAGTACAAAGCCCTGATTAATGCCCGCCGCCGCGATGCCGGTCAGCGGGAACTGACCACTGCGCAGGTGATGGATGAAATCTGCGAATACATGACCTGTCAGTGTGCCGTCTACATTGGCGGACACTTCATCTTACAGGGCGGCAAGGGCCTATAAGCTCGATGGCAGGCGTCCGGGCCGGAGGGCGCCTGTCAGTCCGCGCGCAAAACCCTGGCAGGCTGCGCCTGCCGGAGAGAGATGTCGCCGCGCCTCCGGCGCCGCGCACTCTCCTCTCCGTTGTCAGTCGCTGTTGCCCCGAAATTCGCGTAGTATCAGGGATATCTTCCTGTAAAGCAGACCGGTGATGCATATGTCAAAGTGGAATATCGCCGCTTTTTCAAAAGAGGAGCAGGACAAAGTTGCCGTCGATAAGGTGGCCGCTTCCGTTGCCTGGCAGGAGCGCATGAACAAGCCCGTCATGCCGGAACTTGTTGAACGGGAACAGCCTGAACACCTGCGCGAATATTTCCATGAACGGCTCCGCGTACATCGACTGAACAGTCAGCAGCTGCCGCGCGCAAATGCGCCCGAATATAATAAACCGGGCGAGGATCAGCAGAATTAATTTTTCTTAATCAGTGTGTCCAGGGAGGGTAATCTGTGCGTATGTCTCTGATGTTTGCTGCCGTGACGCTTTTAACCGGTATTAACCTGTTTTTTATTCCGTTTCAGCCTGTTCCGGCTCTGTGGGGGGCTATCCTGGCCGTTGCTTTTGTTCTGATTAATGTCGTGGCAGAAAAACTGCGCCTCTGGAGTGGCATGGCGTGGATTATCGTTGCCGGCATCATCATAACGCTGATGCTGCAGGGGAAAGAGCCGGGTGACGAATTTCGTGCCCTGATCACCGTTTTCGCTTTCCTGGCTTCTGCCTGGTACTGCGTTGTTCAGTACAGAAAAGAGAAGGGCGAATCTCAGTCCTGACCTGACCTGACCTGACCAGACCGGTACTCTCCCTCTTGCTGCAGCTCTTCCTCTGTTTAACTTTCTTTTCACACAATCTGCCCCGGGGCCACCTTCGGCTCCTGACCCGCTGGCGCGGTTCAGTCGTCGAGCCACACTCCGCTAACCGCGAAAAGACGCGGTAAGCTCCGCCGAACCCGCTACGCGGTTTCGGGCCTGCCGGCTAGTGTCTGATGTCTGAGGTCAACGGCAGCGCTTGCTGCGACCGTTCCGGTCGCGCCGCTTTCACCGTGCCGGCGAAGGACAGCCGGCACTCTGCAGGGCAACGCCGTTTCGCGCCCGCGCGTTCCGTCGTTGCGGCGGGTGCCTGCTCCTTTCCCCTGGTACCCGTATCACCCTTTTGAGTCCATTCGCCCGGGCTGACATAGCCACAACCTGTCGCATTGGCTGTCCAGGGTGTAATGAACAGCCCACAAAACTTTTTGCATGGAACCGCAAAAACTTTTGTGTCCTGCCCCGGACAGATGCGTCAGGCCGTGGCGTCTTTGCCCTTGCGGCGAACGGCTCTCAAACGGGTGAAGGTAACAACCAGGGGGCAGGTTCAGCAGGTCCCCGCAAAACGTCAAAACCGCGGCTCCGGCAACTCAACGGGTGATGGTTTTAAAAGGCAAAACAACGGATTAAGGAGATTCATCATGGCAGCACGTGGCGTTAACAAAGTCATTCTGGTCGGACATCTGGGACAGGATCCCGATGTGCGTTACATGCCCAACGGGGGCGCAGTGGCCAGTCTGACGCTGGCCACGTCTGAAACATGGCGTGACAAGCAGACGGGAGAGATGCGCGAAAACACCGAGTGGCACCGTGTTGTCATGTTCGGCAAGCTCGCGGAAGTGGCGGGCGAATACCTGCGTAAAGGCGCGCAGGTCTACATCGAGGGCCAGCTGCGCACCCGCAACTGGCAGGACGATGCCGGAGTCACGCGCTACGTCACCGATGTGCTGGTCGGCCAGAACGGCACCCTGCAGATGCTCGGCGGCCGCCGTGAATCCGGTGAGCCTGAGAGCGCTGCGCAGCCGCAGAGTCCTGCCGCCCCGGCACAACCTGCTCAGGCCCCGGCTAAATCCCCGAAAGCAAAGGGCGGTAAGAAAGGCCGTCAGGATGCGGCTCCGTCGCAGCAACCGCCTCAGCCACTCCCGGATGATTTCCCGCCAATGGATGATGACGCGCCCTTTTAAACCATGATGAAGACGCCCCGTTCAGGCGGGGCAGAAAAGGAGAAACACATGGACCACAACGTTTTGTCCCCGCTTGAATCCCTGCCGGATGGCACGTTTACCCGCAGGCAGGCTCAGGTTGCCGCAGCGCAGTATCAGAATGTGGCGATTGAAGATGACCAGGGGACCCATTTTCGCCTTGTCGTCCGTCATCAGGATGACGGCAGCATGATCTGGCGCGTCTGGAATTTTGAACCGGGCGGTGAGTACCTGATGAACCGCTATATCCGGGACTACGGAGTACGCAAAACGCAATAAGCCGTAAGAGGTGCCGGGCAGATGGGCCTGCCCGGCAGACATTAATCAATATCGGAGAGAAATTAATTATGTCAGTGACCGAGTCTAAAGCAAAAGCAACGGTTAAAACCAGCAAAATAACGGTGAAACCTGCCGAAGCCGCCGCCCTCAAAGCCGCGCTTGAGGCTGCTCAGATTGAAATAGTGCCGCTGTCGTCGCTGGTCAAATCCCCGCTGAACGTTCGCACGATCCCCTATCCGGCTGACAGTGTCCGGGAGATGGCTGATTCCATCATGGCGATCGGCCTGATCCAGAATCTGGTGGTTCACTCGCTGCCGGACGGTATGTCAGGTGTGGCTGCAGGTGGCCGTCGTCTTGCCGCCCTGCAACAGTTGCTCAGCGAGCAGCGTATCGATGCCGGATATCCGGTTGTCGTCAAGCGTGTCAGTGACGACCTGGCGGTGGTCGCCTCGATGGTCGAGAACGACAAGCGTGTGGCCATGCACCCGGCAGAGCAAATCAGCGGGTTCCGTACCCTCTCAGAACAGGGGAAAACCCCGGCGCAAATCGGGGACCAGCTGGGCTACAGTGCCCGTCACGTTCAGCGCATGTTGAAGCTGGCAAACCTCGCCCCGGAACTGATTACCCTGCTGGCAGAGGACAAACTCGACGTGGAGCAGTGTCAGGCCCTGAGTCTGGAGAGCGACCCGGCACGTCAGGTGCAGGTGTATGACCAGGTGAAAACCTCATACGGCAGCACACCCGCTCACCTGCTGAAGCGGGCCATCACGGATACGGAAATCGCCGTAACCCACTCCCGCTTCGTGTTTATCGGTCGTGAAGCGTATGAGGCCGCCGGGGGCGTGGTGCGTGAGGATCTGTTCAGCGCCCAGGAGGGAGACGGAACGGCGGACGGGGTACTGGTTGAGCGTCTGGTTCAGGAGAAGCTGGCGGCGGCTGCGCTGGCCATCGAACAACAGGAAGGCTGGTCATGGTCACTGGCTCGTGAGGGATCCGTCAGAAACTACGGCGATGACCGCGAGCATTATCTGGTGCTGCCGGCGCCGGAGGGGGAATTCAGCGCTGAGGAACTGCAGCGTCTTGATGAACTGTACGCCACGATGGAGGCAACGGAAACCTTTGAGGATGAAGCCGCGATTCAGGTGCTGATTGATGAGATTGAAAATGCGGCATCGGTTCGGGCGTGGACACCGGAGCAGAAAGCGGCCTGTGGCGTGGTGGTCAGTCTGTATGACGGTGAGCTTTGCGTCCAGCGTGGTGTGCAGAAGAAGAGCCAGACGGCGGCATCTGACGGCGGGGAGCACGGTGGCGAACAGGCTTCTGTGCATGTGGTCACCCGCAGTATGCCGGATGCAGCAGAGGGTATCAGCGTGCCGCTCCTGAAAAAAATGTCTTCAGAAAGGACACTGGCGGTTCAGGCCGAACTGGTTAAGCAGCCACAGAAAGCCGTGGCCCTGATGGTCTGGCGGCTGTGCAGCTGCGTGTTCGACTACTGCACCACCACCCGGCACCCGTTTGTCCTGCGCCTTGAGGTGCATCACAGCGGCCTGACCAGTGAAGCCCCGACCGGAGAGGAAGGTCAGGCATGGCGGTATCTGATGCAGGAGAAAGCCCGTCTGGAAGCCCTGCTGCCGGAGGGCTGGCAGAAAGATTTCACCACCTTCTTCACCCTCGACGGACAGACCCTGATGTCGCTGATGGCCTTCTGTACCGCCTGTTCCGTCGATGGCGTCCAGACCCGTGAATGTGGCCATACCCGCCGCAGTGACCTCGATGGCGTGGAGGCGGCGCTCGGGTTCCATCTGCGCGACTGGTGGCAGCCGACAGCGGATAACTTCCTCGGGCTGCTCAGCAAGGCCCAGATTGTGGCGGCACTGAAGGAGGCCGGGCTGACCGGAGCCGCCTCGGATGCCGAAAAAATGAAAAAGGGTGATGCTGCCAGCCATGCTGAACAGTGGCTCTCCGGCTCCCGCTGGGTACCGGGCTGGATGCAGTCCTCGGATGCCGCAAAGCCGGACGATGCACATGCTGCCCCGGACACTGACAAACCGACTTCCCACGCTGCCTGATAACGGAGACGCCGCCCTGCGGGGCGGCGATAAGGAGACTGAAAATGAAAACGTTACTGACTCTGGATGTTCTCAAAACTATGTCCGCTGACGAGCTGGAAGACTACCGTGCAGCCGGTGAAGATTTTCGCCGGGAGCTGAGCCACGCTGTCATGCGCGATCTGACCTCACCGTCCGGCTGGTCCGTGAATGCCGAGTACCGGTGCGAATTTGGCGGCTTCTTTCCTGTCCAGATCCGTTTTACCCCCCCTCATGGTCACTTTGATGTGGCGGTATGCAGCCCGGGGGAGCTGAATCCTCGCTGGATAGTGGTCTTTGTTACCCGTGACGGTCAGCCGTTCTCTGTCGTTCGCGTGATGGATGCATTCAACCCTGAACTCATCACCCATACTCTGGATCTCATCGAGTGTCTTGACGCCGGTGGCTACTCGTTTGCCAGCATCATCAGCACGCTGTCACAGGAGGGCGCACAATGATCCCGTCATCCAGTGCTCTTGTATCCCTGAAGCCAGCCCGTCAGGCAGCGCTGCAGGCCATCATGACGGTGGAAGAGGCTCGCCAGCACGGCGCACGTCTGCCATCGATGCCACACGTCCGGACATTCCTGCGCCTGCTGACAGGCTGTAGCCGGATTAACAGTGACGTTGCCCGCCGTATTCCTGGCCTTCACCGTGATCCAAAAGACCGCCTTTCCAGCCTGAAACAGGTGGAAGAGGCACTGGAAATGCTTATCTCCAGCCACGGGGAATACTGTCCGCTGCCGCTGACAATGGATGTGCAGGCTGAACTTTTCCCGGAAGTCCTTCATACCCGAACAGTACGCAGGCTGAAACGTCAGGACTTTGCCTTCACCCGAAAAATGCGCCGTGAAGCCCGTCAGGTCGAGCAGTCCTGGTTACTGCGTCAGAACCTGCTGGGGCAGGCTGTCACAGAACTGAATTTTCAGTCACCGGAAACCGTCTGCACCTGGTACACCCGGTGGAGCGACGAGTTTGACGCGGCAGAGCTTGCAGCACCGTTCTGGCGCTGGCAGTCGCGATTCGCATCGCTGAAGGAACTTGACTGGCTTCGCATCAGCGGTGAGCCGCTGTATGCAGTGATGTACGAAATTCCGTTTATTGTCCGGGAAACACCTGAGCATATTCGTGTTGCTGAACGCTGGCAGGTGCCAAATAAGCTGGCTGATCGGAGTGGTGTATGAAGTGGCGCTATTCTCTGCGCTGGAAACTGCCGCACAGGCCCTGCCCGGGCCCACAGGAACTGATTTCCGTTGTCGTGGAGGCAGGGCAGGCGGCACCTGAAGAGGTGATGTCACGCTGGGTGGCTGGCTCAGGTTACGCTGTATGCGTGGATTTTCTCGGCCAGAAACAGATCCAACGCTGGAGCGATGAACGGAAAGCAGCGGTGAGAAGGCGCAACATGCAGGCACGTATTAATCGTGTTGCCCCTTTGTTTGCCGACGAGTTAATCGAGCGTGAACTGGCTGCGCGTCCGGAGTATTTCAATGGCAAGTCCGCCCGATGAATAAGTACAATGCTGTCTGACAACTCAGATGGCCAAATACAAGGAAAGCAGAACTATGAGGTACTGGTTGCTCGTTATCTTAATGAACGTGCTGTTTGTATGGGTCCACCACATATTGCAATTTTTACTCTCACGTAAAATATAGTCCACT
>OJVE01000198.1_pt1 | contig 27241 bp, 17 predicted proteins | sample 1600081 | NCBI WGS metagenome assembly OJVE01 (sample SAMN04436789, study PRJEB24849) | human gut metagenome | biome: human gut; feature: NICU; material: stool | host: Homo sapiens | place: USA: Saint Louis, MO | collected 2011-04-13 | reverse complement strand
ACTCCTTGACGGCGCCGGCGGCGAGGCCGGACTGCCAGTACTTCTGCAGGCACAGGAACGCGATGACCAGCGGGATGATCGTGATCAGCGAGCCCGTGATGACCAGGTTCTGGATGGCTTGGCCGCCCGCAGTGGACGCTTGGTCCTTCCACTGGTTCAGACCGATGGTCAGCGGGAACCAGTCCGAGTCCTTCAACATGATCAGCGGCAGAAAGCAGTCGTTCCACGTGGCAACGATCGTGAACAGGGCCGCCAGCGCGATGCCCGGCACCGAGATCGAGCCGATGATCACCGCGGACACGGCCTTGCGGCCCGGGAAGCGGAACTTCGCCAAAGCGTAGCCGCCCATGATCGCCAGCAGGGTCGCGCCGCCCGCGCCCACCACCACATAGATCAGCGTGTTGACCAGCCAGCGCGCGAAGATGCCGTCGTCATAGGTGAACACCGTCACGATGTTGTCCCACAGCGCGAACGTCTTGCCAAAGCCCAGGCCGAACGCGCCTGTGAAGTCCGATTGGGTCTTCGTCGCGTTGATGAGCAGGGAGACGAACGGGAACAGGCAGCAGACCGCGAAGATCGGCACGATGAACACGAACACCAACGCGAACGGCCACATGAACTTCCAACCACGCCAATCCCGCTTGTGCTTATTCACACGAGCCAAAGGCGACACACTCACCGATGTCATACCCCTCTCCTTCGAAGGACTCGAAGCGAAGCACACCGCACAGAACTTGCCACAACGCAACAGCTCATTGAACTTGTTCCGCGGAATGCACCCTCCATAAATGTTTGCGTTACCATAATATCAACATTGTTGGAATTGTCCACTTGAGGGTACGGCAAGCCATCAGGAGATGGTCTATACTGATGGTAACCAAAACATAGAAATGCCAAAAAAACAAGCAGGAACCATGGATCATTCGCAACCCGCTTCCATGCAGGACGTGGCGAAAGCCGCCAGCGTGTCGCCCCAGACGGTCTCACGAGTCGCCAACGGAAGCAATGCCGTCCGGCCGGAAACACGGCAGCGTGTGGAAGCCGCCATGGCCAAGCTGGGTTACCGGCCCAACTATGCGGCCAGGGCGCTTAAGCACGGCAAGTTCAAGGATGTCGGCGTCGTGCTGTTCAACATGCTCACCTATGGCAACGCGCGTATCCTCGGCGGCATCGCCGACGCGGCGAACAGCAATGGTTACGCCATCACGATGCAGTCCTTCGCACGCAATCGGGAACGCACCCTGCATGCCGCCATCGAGCGTATGAAGCAGCTTCCCGTGGACGGCGTCATCGCCGTCATGGAGGAGCACGTGACGGACTTCTCGGAGTTCCGCCCGCCCAAGGAGCTGCCGGTCGTCATCATCTCCGAGGATCCCGCGAACTACTGCCCCACCATCGATGCCGACCAGTACGGCTGCTCAGCCGCCGTCGTGGACTATCTGCTCAGCAAGGGGCACAAGACCGTCTACCACATCGCCGGGCCGTCCTCATCGCGAGCCGCGGAAAGCCGCGCGCAGGGGTGGCACGACACGCTCGACCAACTGGGGCTGCGCATCCCTCCGACCTATATGGGCGACTGGGAGGCGGACAGCGGATATCAAGCCGGACTCGCGCTGGCTCACGACCCCGATTGCACCGCGATCTATGCGGCCAACGACCAGATGGCGTATGGCGCGATGCTCGGATTGCAGGCCGCCGGCAAACGCGTGCCGGAAGACGTCAGCATCGTCGGAGTGGACGATTCGCTGAGCGGGACGATTCCACGGCTGTCGCTGACCACCATGCGCATGAAATTCAACGACATCGGACGCGAGGCGTTCTTCATGACCAAGCGTCTGTGCGAGGGCCTTCGAGTGCCTTCGGGCGTGAAGACCGTGGTTCCCGCGGAGCTGGTGGAACGCGGGTCGGTGCGCGACCTGGAATCCTAGACGACGAATCTCAAGCGATAATGGCCTCGGCCTCGCCGGTGTCGAACGGGCGAGGCCGAGGCCATTATCCGTTCAGCGCCGGCGATTCGTCAGAGGTTCGCCGGCTACATAACGCCTTACGTTCTCCAATGCGATACATCCGGTCGATGCCTTCCGCCGTGCGGGTCGGGTCACGACGCACTCCCAGCGTGTTCGCGCCCATGGCCTTGCATATGCTGGCGAAATGCGAGCCGATGTCCACGGTGCCGACCACCAGCACCGTGGAGCCGCGCACGCTCAGCGCACGGCCGACATCGTGCCATCGCCGCTCCCCTTGTTGACGGGCATATATCGACATTGTAGGCGCACGGAATATTGCCGCGACGCCGGTGATAAAAATGACGATGCGCCGGCCCGTCTTTTCTAGGAGACGGGCCGGCGCATCAGACGGCCGGAGAACCGATGTTACCGGTTGGACTTACGCTTGGCTTCAAGCGTCACGACCGCACCCGCTACCATCGCAAGTGCAGCGAAGACAACGCCCATTGTGGAGGCGCCGGTCTTTGCGATCACGTCGCCGGGCTTGTTGCCGTCGCCGGGCTTGTTGCCGTCGCCGGGCTTTTCACCTTCACCAGGCTTTTCACCTTCACCGCCGGGGGTCGTCGGCTTGGTCTTCAGCGCGTCGATCGCCGCAGACAGAGCCGCCTCGGCGGCATCGACATCATCCTGGCTCACCTTGTCGTCGTCATAGACCTTGAGCGCTGCGGCGAGCTTGTCATCAAGCACCTTGAGCGACTCGTCCGTATAGGCGGAACGGTCGATCGCCTGAGCCTTGGTGATCGTGGCGTGCAGCTTGTCCTTGTTGACTTCGGTCGGAGGCTTCTCGCCACCCTTCTTGGTGAACGTCAGCTCATACGTGACTGGGGACGTCACACCATCCGGGAAGCGGTATCCGTCGGCGGGCTCGGCGGTGACCGTGACGGTCACGTCCTCATCGCCCACGTTCACTACGGAACCAGCGGCCAACACCTTGCCGTCGACCTTGTACACGACTCCCTCGATGTCGGGGATGGTGTATGTATCGGCATTATCGTCCACTGTCGGCTTCTGCGGGGTGGCGACCTTGTCCTCCTCTACGGCCGTGGGCAGCAACTCGACATTCATTTCCGCCGCGGAGCCGAAGTTCGATCCGGAATAATCGGTCTTGATGACAAACTTGACGTACCGTCCGCTCTTGGGGGTCAGCTTGATGCGCTGCGTGTAGGCGACGTTCTTCAACGTGCCCGAGGCCACAGGGGCTCCAAAATCGTTGGGATCATCGGAGACATACACCTCGTAATCCTTGGCGGCACCGTTATTGTTGCCGTCGATACGGGCGAGGTAGTCGAAGTAGGCGACGTTCTCACGCGATTTGCCGAGATCGAGAGTCACCCAATGCGGGGCAGACGCGGTGGTCGGGCTGTACTGGGAGTGCCAGCTCGTCGACGAGTCGCCGTCGAGCGCCCTCGCCGCCTCTGCGCCGGAGTTCTGCGACGACTGGGCGTGCACGCTGATCTCATCCTGCGGGACATACACGCGGGAGGCCGGTGCAATGGCGGAATCGGCCACGACCCAGCCGGCGTCGTCCTTGCCGAGCGCCTTCAGCGCCTGCTTCAGCGTCAGCCCGGTGGTCATGCCGTCGAACCTCGCGGTGGTGGCTTTGTCGCTTTTGCCGTATGTCGTCACGGTGATGGGCTCGTCCTTGGTGCCGTAGCCGAAGACGGCGAAGTCCCCGGTCAGCTCGGTGCCCGCCTTGACGAAGATCACGGAGCCTGGCGCGACGGTCACATCGTGCAGCTGCTCGATCGACGTCATGGGCTTGTCCTTCGTAAATCCATCTCCCGCGGTCTGCGCCGTCGGGTCGATGTAGTAGGCGCGGGCACCGGTCTGAATCTCGGATTCGGTGTGGAACACCTCAAGACGGCTCAGACGCACCGGACCGCGGGAGGAGTTGACCACCAGACGGATGGCATCGATGTTCTGGGACGTGAAGCGAAGGTCGCGCTGCTGCCCGACCGTCGTCATAGTCGCCAGATTCGTCCATGTTCCATTGACTCGTCCCTGCAGGGTGGCGCTTTCGATCTGCTGGCCGGCATTGCGCACGTCCTCGGAGATCTTCACTGCATCCACGGCGACAGCGCTGCCCAGATCGATGGTGTACGTCGGCGTATTGCCCACGGCCTCGTCGGAGGAGAGCTTCGAACCGTCGGTCAGCTTCGGGGCCGCTACCGCGGTGCCGTTCGCGGACGCGGCGACGGTCGCGCTCTTGCCCAGGGCAAGATCGGTGCCGTAGCGTCGGGCGAGCTCCTCGCCCAGCCCCTTAAGTCCCGCGGCATCCGCATCGGCGAGCTTGCCGGTATCGGACGGTGGGACGTTCAGCAGATACTGCGAGTTGCGTCCCGTGGACTGCTCGTAGTACTTCACGACTTCGGCTACGGACGCCGGCGATTGGCTGGCATGGTAGAACCATCCGGGCCGGTTCTTGGCGTCGACTTCGGCCGGATACCAGTGCAGCTGGTTGGCGGCGCCGCTGCGGATCTCGGACAGCACGCTCGACATGGTGCCAAGCGTACCGTCGGGGGCCATCTGGCTAGGCTTGAGCGACACCTTGTCCACGCCGTCGTTGTATGCCGCCTGCGGGCTCCACTCGGTCTGACGGGCCCAGCCGTCCTCGTTGCCCACCCATCGGGCATCGTATGCGGCGTTGGCCTGAATTGCCTGGGGCTGAAGCCGGCGGATCATCTCATAGAACACGCCATAGTCGTAATGCTCAGTGCCTGCGGTGTTGCCTTGGGCACCGTCGAACCAGACCTCGGAGATGTCGCCGTACTCAGTCAGCAGCTCATAGAGCTGGTTGAGCATGTAGGCGCCGTAATCCGTGGCCTTGTACTTGAACGTGGGCAGTTTGCCGGAAGCCACCTTGCCGGCGCGGTCGTCGTTCTCCACCAGCGTGGGGATCGTGCGCTCGACGCGTGCGGAGTTGTTGCCCCAGACGCCCTTCCTCTCCATGTAGGAATCGGCCGGCGAATAGTAGATGCCGACCTTCAGGCCGTACTTCTTCGCCGAGGCGACAATCTTGCGGAACAGGTCCTTCTCCCCCGTGCGCTTGGCGACGGCGGTGTTTGCCCAGTCGTGCTCGGTGTTGTACCGCGAGTCGTACAGCTCGAAACCGTCATGGTGCTTGACCGTCACCATGATCATCTTGAAGCCACCGTCGGCGAAGGACTTCGCCCACTGGTCGGTGTCGAGGCCGGTCGGGTCGATGCGGGAGGGATCCTCGTTACCGTGACCCCACTCCTGGTTGTAGTACGTGTTGATGCCGTAATGGAGGAATCCGATCTGACCCCAGTCGATGTAGTCGGCCTGCCCTTCGGTCGGACGCAGCTTGGACAGCTTGGTCTTAAGCGCGGCCTCGCACTCGGCGGGCTTCACGTCGAAGGTATTCGCCTCCTTGATGCCCGACGTGTCGCAGCTGACCTGAGAGTAGACCAGCTTGAATTCGTTGGTGGTAAAGTTCGCGGAGGTTTTGGCCAGGCGGATCTCGCTCAGCGAGCCGACGAAGCCGCGGCTGAGCGCGGCGGAATGCACTTCGTTGCCGAAGCCGACCTTGCCCTTGATGCCCGAATTCAGGTAAGCCAGACCGGTGATGTCCTTGGTCTGGGCGTCGCCGCCATCCACGCGCATGACGAGCTTCGCGCCGGTGCCGGCCTCATTGGGCACGTACGCCACCGACACGACGTGCTCCGCACCCGTGGCGGCCGCGGACTCGATCTTGTGGTCGGTCCAATTATTGCCGGACTTGGTGGAGGCGCCGAACACAAGCTTGTTCGACTCGTAGCGCAGGAACAGGTTGCCGCCCGCGCCGAACAGGGTCTGGTTGTCGCCGGTCTGCGTCGGGGTGAAGCGCAGCTCCGCGACCAGCGGCGTGGTAATGGCCTCGTTGTTACCGAGGGTGAAGTCCGTGGGCGTGAAATCGAATCCGGCCGTGCCGCCGGCCAGCGTGACGGCGGAGTTTGAGATGGACGGATTGGCCGAGCGCGACACCAGCGAGCCCAACATCTGCTCGCCGCTCGCCGCGGTATATGAGGTGCCGCTGAACGTGCCGTTGAAATCGACATGCAGCAGCTGGGATGCGTCAAGAATCTCCCACGGGGCGTCCGAATCGGCGACACGCGCGCGGAACACGTCACCGGCAAGACCGCGGCTCGCCGCGCCGGAAGCGGGGTTCACCTCGTAGCCGATCCCGAACTTGTTCGTGACGGAATCGCTGACGGCCGCGAGCTCACCGGCCGCGGAGGTGGCGGTCTCGCCGGCCACGCCATCCACCGACAACTGCAACGTCGAGGCAGTGCCGTCGGCTCCCGGCAGATATGTCAGCTGGATGATGTGCTTCACATTGTTGGAAGGCAGCGTCACGGACTTTGTGTAGTCGTTCCATGCACTGCCGGAAGGGTTCGTGGAGAAGCCGTATTCGAGGTTGCTGCCGTTCGCCCGCACGAAGATGTTGCCCATGGCGGAGAACAATGTGGCGAGGTTGCTGGGCGTCTGCGTCGTACGGTATTCCATTTCGGCGCGGAATCCCTTGTTCACCTTCCCGCTCGCGCTGAAGCTCGCGGTCGAGGTGAATGTCACGCCGTTGGTGCCGCCAGCGAGGGTGATGCCGCCGCCGTCAAGCTTGGTCGGTATGCTGCCGTGCTTGGTCACGGAGCCCTTCGCCACCTCGTCGCCACCTGTGGTGTAGGTGTCTGCAGCGAACGTGCCGCCGAACGACACATCGAGGTATTCCGTCGGATTCGCCGCCACCGCGACGTTCGGCAATGCCACGAACGCGAGCGCCGAGACCGCTATCAATGCGGTGAGTCTGCGCAGCCACGAACGCGAGCATCCTCTTGATGCTGAGTGTAGCATATTTCAATCCTCTATGATTTTGAACATTCTTGTACTTCTTGCCGGAATCTTTGCCTCGGAGGCACGACATCGTTCCGCCAAGTGTTCGGATTCCCGCAGACAGTCTATCAGATCAGGCTGATTTAAGGTACCCTATGCAGGAGTTCGACATATGACGGTGCCGGAGAGCATTGGACTCTCCGGCACCGGTCATGTTCAGCCTCTACGGCGCTTGATGGTCAGCAGCACCGTCGCAGCGCTGGCGAGCGCCATGACCGCGACCGATATCGCGGTCACGTTCGCGCCGGTCGCCGACAGCGGAGGCTTGGGTTTGTCGCAGGTCTCATACCCATGATCGCTGGTTCTCGCATAGTACGTCGCACACATTATCATCACCTCGTCAATCGCTCCGTATCGCAACGCCATCGTCGCAGCGCAAGCATACCGCGGAACAACAAAAGTGGTCCCGCCGCCAAGCGGCAGAACCACTTCATGCATTCCACGCGCCCGTGCGTCACGCAGCGGGCGCGGTCGGCTCACCACGGCATCACGCCTTGGCGACCTCCACACCCAGCTCGGCGCCTTCCTTCACCGCGAAGGAGGTGGCCAGCGTCTCATGGGCGATCAGATCGCGGAACCGCTCGACATCGGCCACATTGGCGGACGGCACGGTCAGCACCAGGGCGATGCGATCGGCGATGTCCAGGTCGGCGGCCTTGCGGGCGTCCTGCACGGCGCGAATCACATCGCGGGCGTAGCCCTCGGCCTCCAGGTCGGCGGTCAGCACGGTATCGAGAATCACGAAACCGCCGGTGGGCAGAGCGGCCGACACGGAAGCGTCGGCCTCGGCGGCGTTCTCCTCCTCCACGCGGTTGATTAACTCGTATTCGCCGGCCTCCAGCGCAACCTCGCCGTTCGGCGTCTCGACGACCGGAGCACCGGTCGCGGCATCAACGTGCCAGGCACCGGTCTTGGACGCCTTGATGGCGAACTGGACCTGCTTGCCGAGGCGCGGGCCGGCGGCGCGGGCGTTGACCTTCAGCTCGTGCACGATCTTCAGCCCCTGCGAACCGGCATCCTCCATCGTGCAGAACTCAATATCCTTTATATTAAGCTCTGACTTGAGAATTTCGTCGTACGCCTTGACGGCGTCCACATCCTCGACCACGACGGTGAGCTTGGCGAGCGGCTGGCGCACACGGATCTGGGCGGCCTTGCGCAACGACAGAGCGCCGGAGACGATCTCGCGCACCTTCTCCATCGCGTCCACCAGTGCCGGGTCGTCGACCAGCACACGGCCAAGCTCGGTCGCCTCACCGGTCTTCTCGTCCGCGACGTACGGCCAATCGGCCAGATGCACGGATTCACCGCCGGTCAGGCCACGCCACACGGATTCGGACTCCATCGGGGCGAGCGGCGCGAGAACGCGCATGAACACCTCAAGCACGGTGTACAGCGTGTTGAACGCGTTCGCGTCCTCCTTCCAGAAGCGGTCGCGGGTGTTGCGGATGTACCAGTTGGTGAGCACGTCGATGAAGTCACTTGCCGCATCGCACGCGTCAGAAATCGCGAACTCGTCGAGCGACTTCTCTACACGCTCTACGAGCCTGCGGGTGCGGGCCAGCAGGTAACGGTCCATCTCGGGCAGACCCGCCACCTCGTCCGCGCGCAGCTGACGGGCGTCGAAGCCGGCCCCGCCATTGGCCGCGTTCGCATACAGCGTGAAGAAGTAGTAGGAGCTCCACACCGGCAGCATGACCTGGCGCACGGTGTCGCGGATGCCCTCAGCGGTAACAATGAGGTTGCCGCCGCGCAGGATTGGCGACGACATAAGGAACCAGCGCATGGCGTCGGAACCGTACTTGTCGAACACGCCGTTCACGTCCGGGTAGTTGCGCAGGTGCTTCGACATCTTCTGGCCGTCGGAACCGAGCACGATGCCGTGGCAGATCACGTTCTTGAACGCCGGGCGGTCGAACAGCGCGGTGGCCATCACGTGCAGCAGGTAGAACCAGCCGCGAGTCTGGCCGATGTATTCGACAATGTAATCGGCCGGGAAGTGCTGCTCGAACTTCTCCTTGTTCTCGAACGGGTAGTGGAACTGCGCGAACGACATCGAACCGGATTCGAACCAGCAGTCGAGCACGTCGCTGATACGGTGCATGTGGCTCTTGCCGGTCGGGTCGTCCGGGTTGACGCGCGTGAGGTTGTCGATCCACGGACGGTGCATGTTGACGTTGCCGTCCTTGTCGCGCGGGTAGTCGCCGAAGTCGGCCTTGAGCTCCTCCAACGAACCGTACACGTCGACGCGCGGGTACTTCGGGTCATCGCTCACCCACACCGGGATCGGCGAACCCCAGAAGCGGTTGCGGGAGATCGACCAGTCGCGCGCGTTGGCGAGCCACTTACCGAACTGGCCGTCCTTGACATTCTCAGGAATCCAGTTGATCTGCTGGTTGAGCTCCAACAGGCGCGGCTTGATCTTCGTCACCGACACGAACCAGGAGCTCACAGGCTTGTAGATCAGCGGCGTGGCGCAACGCCAGCAATGCGGGTAGGAGTGCACATAGCTCTTCTCCTGGAACAGGATCGCGCGATGCTCGGCCGGGATCTCGGCCAGCGGGCCGTCTCCGTTGCGCAGGTTGCGCAGAATCGGCTTGTTCGCGTCGAACACGTACATACCCTCGTAATCGGGGCACTGCGCGGTGAAGCGGCAGCCGGCGTCGAGCACGTCAGTGCTCTTGATGCCGTGCGCGTTCAGCGTGTTCATATCGTCCTCACCATAGGGAGCCTGGTGAACCAGGCCGGTACCCTCGACGGTGTCTACGTAGTCCGCGGTAAAGATTTGGTAGCCTTCGGGCCCCGGCACGTTGCCCTCAGACTCGGCTTTGTCGCCAGCGAAGTACGGGAACACCGGCCAGTAACGCCAACCGGCCATCTCGGAGCCCTTGAGCTCGCGCACGACCTCGTAATCCTCGCCGAGCTCCTTCTCGTACTTGGAGAGCAGGGGCTTGCCGAAGTAGAACTTCTTGCCGGCGTACTTGCCCTGCGTCGGGCGCACCTCGACATAGTCAATGTCAGCGCCGACGACGATCGCGAAGTTGGTGGGCACGGTCCACGGCGTGGTGGTCCAGAAGACCGCGTAGGCGTCCTCCTCGTCGCGCAGCTTCACGGCCACCGACACGGTGGTGTCCTGACGATCCTGATACACGTCGGCGTCCATGCGCAGCTCGTGCGCCGAAAGCGGCGTCTGATCCTTCGGGCAGTACGGCAGCACGCGGTAGCCCTGGTACGCCAGGCCCTTCTCGTACAGCTGCTTGAACGCCCACATCACCGACTCCATGTACGGGATGTTCAGCGTCTTGTACCCGTGCTCGAAGTCGACCCAGCGGGCCTGACGATGCACGTAATCCTGCCATTCGTGCGTGTACTTCAGGACGGAGGCGCGGCAGGCGTCATTGAACTTGTCGATGCCCATCTTCTCGATCTGGTCGACCGAGTCGATGCCGAGCTCCTTCTGCGCCTCCAGCTCGGCGGGCAGACCGTGCGTGTCCCAGCCGAACACGCGGTTGACCTTGCGGCCCTTCATGGTCTGGTAGCGCGGGATCACGTCCTTCGCGTAACCGGTCAGCAGGTGGCCGTAGTGCGGCAGGCCGTTCGCGAACGGCGGGCCGTCGAAGAACACGAACTCGTTCTGACTATGGTCGCCGGAAGGGTTGCGTTCAACGGACTTGTTGAAGGTGTCGTCCTTGTCCCAATACTTCAGGACGGTTTCCTCCATGTTGGGGAAACTCGGGTTCGGCGCGACGCTGGCGGTCTCGCCGCCCTCGTTCGCCTTGGGATACACGTGGGAATTGGTGGTTTCGCTCACCATTGCTCTCCTCGATGTCGCATTGCACTGGTCCTACGGGAGCTGGCTATAGCGAACCATTCACGGGAAGAACAGGGATTGAGACGGCCGTTCGCCACACCGGCGGCATATATGCGCCGGCGATGTCCTCGCGGCCGGAACCCTTGTTCCGCCCGGAACGGCCGTCATGGCCATTCCCGCCTACGAGGACGATGATCGGCGGCATGCCCTCAGGCTGCCGACCGCCACCGCGGTACCACCTCGCTTGTCGCTCGCATCCGGCCATCCTAAGACGGCGAAAACTCGCGACCGCTTGTGTTCGGCTGTGACGGGCCGATCCCGTCGGTTCTACTCAGCTTCGTGCCGTCGACGTTCGATCGACCGTCATGAAGCTTTTCTTCCGAAGACTCCCCGCTGATAACGGATCATCGCCTTGACTTCGGTGCATATCCTATCACGGTGTGTGGCCGACGGAACCGGAGTGGCCGCGAACGCCGTCTGCTCGCGGCCAGGCAATCATGCGAGGCCCGAAATCCGACCATCATGCCGGATGTACGCCGACGCTCAATCGCGCACGATGCTGCCGACGATCCCCGAGACAATGGACATGATGAGAGAGCCGAGCACCGCCCACCAGAACCCGTGCACCAACACGCCAACACCGAACAGACTGATTGCCAACCATGAGGCGAGCCGCATGAACAGCCAGTTGATGACCAGATACAGCAGCCCGAACGTGAGAATCGAAAACGGCAGCGCGATCAGCTGCGTCACCGGCTTGATCGAGGCGTTGATCAGCGCCATGAACAGCGCGAACACTGCGATTCCCAAAATCGGAGGCTGCCCCACCGCGGTCATGCCGGGCAGAAGCACCACCATCACCGCGGCCGCAACCGTCAGCACCAGCCATCGTATCAGAAAATCCTTCATGGCGTCCATCTTATGCCATCCAGGCCGTCACCGATCAGTTGCGATGTGCCGGTTCGGTGCATTCATCATATGTCGGGCACGATCATCGAGAACGATTGCACTTAAGGGCACAATCGCCGCCTAAAGACCCAGACCACCCTCAGTCGGCTCCGCCGACAGCTCCCGCCAGCAGGAGCCAGCATGCAACTCCAATACGACGTCAGGGCGGAAATCGTCGATTACGTTCCGCGGATTCTTCGGCTACCATGCAAACAGGAGGACGACGATGACTACAAAGGAAACGGCGGCGGCGACCACGACGAAGCAGGCAGCCGCCCGGCAACGGGCGTTCGCGCAACTGGACGCGACCTTCCGCTCAGGAGTCACCCGGCCACTGCGCTGGCGAAAGGCGCAACTCGACGCGATGGCCCGAATGCTGAGGCAGAATGCCACCGTCATCGCCCGTGCGGTACGCGCCGACCTGGGCAAACCCGCCGCGGAGACCGCGCTGATGGAAATCGGGCTGGTGCTCGATGAGATTCGCTTCATCAAGCCACGCCTCGGCAGGTGGGCGGCGCGGCATCCCAAGCCGATGCATTACCTGCTGCAGCCCGCAGTCGGCTGGACAGTCGCCGAGCCGAAAGGCGTGGCGCTCATCATCTCGCCGTGGAACTATCCGGTGCTGCTCAGTTTCGAGCCTATGGCGGACGCGATCGCCGCAGGCAATTGCGTGTGCATGAAACCATCGGAGCTGTCTCCGCACACCAGCGGCGTGATGGCGGACCTCATCGCACGGTACATGGACCCGCAGGCGTTCCGCATGGTTCAGGGAGGACCGCAGGAGACGACAAAGCTGCTGGAGCAGCCGTTCAATCACATCTTCTACACCGGCGGAGGAAAAGTCGGTTCAATAGTCATGGCCGCCGCCGCGAAGCATCTCACACCGGTCACTTTGGAGCTCGGAGGCAAGTCGCCGGTGTTCGTCGACCGTACCGCGAACCTCGACGTCGCCGCGCGGCGCATTGCCTGGGGGCGGTTCATCAACGCCGGGCAGACCTGCGTGGCACCCGACTATGTGCTCACAACGTCCGACGTCATCGAGCCGCTGGCCGGAAAGATCGCCGAAGCCGTCACGCGGTTCTTCGGCTCAGACCCGCAACATTCCGACAGTTTCGGACGCATCATCAACGCCCGGCATTTCGACCGGCTGACTGCGCTGCTGCCCGATCCGAAGAGCCCCGCCACCGGACGCACGGTATGCGGTGGCAATACCAGACGCGATGACCTCTACATCGCACCGACCGTGCTATTGGGCGTCAAACCCGATGCGCCGGTGATGCAGGAGGAGATATTCGGCCCGATTCTGCCCATTTTGGAAGTCGCCGACGCGAAGGCCGCAGTGGAATTCATCAACGCCCGGCCACGCCCGCTGGCGGCCTACGCGTTCACGGGCAGCAAGAGGGTACGGCGGATGTTCGAGCGCGAAGTCAGTTGCGGAGCGCTGGGATTCAACCTGCCGCTTGGCCATCTGATCTCCAGTCGGCTGCCGTTCGGCGGCGTGGGAGCTTCGGGCATGGGCTCATATCACGGCAAGGCCGGGTTCCTGGAGTTCAGTCATGTCAAGACCGTGGTCGGCAAGCCCGCGGTGCCGGATACGCTTTCGCTGGTGTATCCGCCGTATGACGGCTTGAAGAAGATACTGATTTCGGCGGTCAGTCATACGCCGAGAGTGCGGTAGCGGGACACGGCGCACCTCCCGCTGGCGGGAGGTGACGCGCAGCGCCGGTGGGTGGTGACCACCCCCAGTCGGCTCAGCCGGCAGCCCCCGCCAGCGGGGGGCGTTACAGTATTCCAGTCGGCTCCGCCGACAGCCCTTCGGGCCCTGCAATTATGGACGGGCTAGGCATGACTGTTCCGCTGGCTCATTGTCGTTCGCTCTTCGCCTACAAATAGCACCGCTGTTTGCTTGACGGCTCAGCCCGTCAACGGGGGCATAATGTAAAAGCCCCTCGCGATGAGGGGCTTTATCGATGAGTAGGACTTGTTACTTGGCTTCGTTGGTGGTGAGCATGGCCTTGGTGACCTGTTGGTAGAGATCCTCGTAGCCGCCGGGCGTGGAGGCGGGCAGCACGACGGTCTTGGTGTTGTTCGACTCGGACAGCGAGCGCATCACATCAAGGTACTGGTTGAACAGCACGACGTTGTTGACGTCGTTGATGTCCATGCCCACGGCCTGCAGGCTCTTGATCTGGTCGACGATGCCGTTTGCGATCTCACGACGGTAGTTGGCCTGGCCCTCACCCTGGAGTCGGGTCTTCTCGGCGTCCGCAGCGGCCTGCGTCTCGATCTGGATGCGCTGCGCCTCGGCACGCTGGCGGGTGGCCTCCTTCTCACGCTGCGCGGCGTTGATGGAGTCCATCGCGCTCTTGACCTGCGGGCTCGGGTCAATGGCGGTGATCAGCGTCTTGACGACGGTGAAGCCGAAGCGCGCCATCTCGGCGCCGACCGTCTTCTGCACGTCGAAGGCGACGTCGTCCTTGCGGGCGAAGGCGTCATCGAGGCTGAGCGCCGGGATCGCGGAACGCAGCGCGTCCTCCATGTAGCTTCTGAGCTGTCCGGCGGGATCGCGCAGCTCATAGTATGCGGTGGCGACGTTCTCAGGATTGACACGGAACTGCGTCGAAGCGACGACCGTGACGAACACGTTGTCGAGCGTCTTGGTTTCCAGCTGCACGTTCAGCTGGGAGACTCGCATGTTCGTCTTCGTCGAGATGCGGTCGACGAACGGGATCTTGGCGTGGATGCCGGCGAACTGGACCTTATTGTATTTGCCGAACCGTTCGATGATGTATGCCTGCTGTTGCGGCACGATGAAAATCGAGGCGCACAGCACGGCGAGGACGATGACGACGATGACGCCCAACATGATCAGAGCACCCGTCATTCCCACCAGAACACCCATCATTCCTCCTTGCCTGGTGTTGCCACACCCTACTTCGGGCGCGATGTCTATTCCATCCTATCCGAAAACGACGGGCTTTCAGTGAAAGCTCACATAAAATTCAAGAGTTGTTCGCCGTGTGGCCCTTCTTCGTCTCACCGTACGGAACGGCGGCATGCCCACGTCTACTCCCCGTATGCGCCGGCTATGGCCCGGTCAAGGTCGGCCATCAGGTCTCCCGCGTCCTCAAGACCGATGGACAGACGAATCAGATCGTCGCTCACACCGGCGGCCTTACGATACGATTCCGGCACCTCGCGGTGAGTGATGTTCGCGGGGTCGACGATCAGCGACCTTGCGTCGCCGATATTTGGCACGTATGAGAACAGCTTCACGCCGTCGAGGATGCGACGCACACGGTCCGCGCCGCCTTCCACCTTGAACGAGAGGATCTGGCCGACGCCTCGGGGGAAGTATTTCCCGGCGAGCGCATGATACGGCGAGTCCGGCAACCCTGAATAATTCACCGACACGACATGCGGCGTGTGTTCGAGGTGCCCGGCGATGGCCGTCGCCGTTTCGACCTGGCGGGCGACCCGCTGCGGCAGCGTCTCCAGTCCGATCAGCTGCAGGTATGCGTTGAACGGGCTTTGCACGGCACCGAACGTGCGCAGGTATTTGACGCGGATGCGCCTGATGAACGCTTCGGAGCCAAACGCCCCGGAGAAGCTGCGCCGGTTGCCGTCGATGTCGGCGATGACCTGCTCAGGCCGCGTGAATTGCAGGAAACGGCCGTTCGCCCAGTCGAACCGTCCGGCGTCGACGATCACGCCGCCGATGGCGTTGCCATGCCCGGTGATGCCCTTGGTGGTCGAATGCACAACGATGTCGGCGCCGAATTCGATCGGGCGCAGCAGGTACGGCGTCGGCACGGTGTTGTCGAGAATCAGCGCCAGCCCGTGCCGGTGCGCCAGATCGGCCAGCGGACGGATATCGGTGATGGCGGTGTTCGGGTTGGCGACCGTCTCGGCGAAGATGGCACGGGTCGCGGGACCGATCAGAGACTCGATCTCATGCAGGTCGTTGATGTCCTTGACGAAATCAGCGTGGATGCCGAACTGCGGCAGGAAGTCGCCGAGCGCATCGACTGACGCCCCATACAGGTTCGTCGGCGCGATGATGCGGCCACCGCCCTCCCCCGCGCACATCAGCGCGTATGACACCGCAGCCATGCCCGACGACACCGCCACCGCGCCGACGCCACCCTCCAGGGCGGCGAGCCGGCGTTCGAGCGCATCGACGGTCGGATTGGCGACTCTGGAATACTCGAACCCGGATATCTCACCGGCGGCCAGATCACGGCCACGAGCGGCGTTCTCCAAATCGAAGGCGGCGGAGGCGTAGATGGGCACGCTGACCGCATTGTCGTTGCGGTTCGCATTATACCCGCCATGAACCGCAAGCGTGCTGAAATCAGTCATTTCCAAATCCCTTTCATCCGCATGACCGCCAAAACAACGAACACCGACCGCCATATTTCTTCAAGACACGACAGTGCGGGCGTCATCGCCATGAACGTCGACGCCCGCACGGCCCGCACCGCATGATAGGCACGGTACGCGACCCTATGCGGCCACTTCCTTCGTCAGCCGGTCGAGCACCTGACCGCTTACGCCGTCGATGTCCAGCGCCTCGAACGCCTTGTCGAAGCCCTGCCCCAGATCCTCGATCAGGTCAGACACGTCCTCGATGCCCACCGACAGACGCACCAGCTCGTCGGTGATGCCCACCTTGAGACGCTCCTCGCGAGGCAGCTCGAAATGCGTCATGCGGCATGGCAGCTCGGCGAGGCTTTCCACCGCGCCCAGACTGACGGCGAGATGGAACACGTGCAGGTTGTCGAGCACGATGGACGGGTCGACCCCCGGCACCACTTCGAAGGACAGCACGCCGCCGAACCCCTTGAGTCCATTCTCGGCGAGCAGACGGTTGCGGTCGCCATACACGCCCGGGTAATGCACGGCCCGAACGAGCGGATGCGCCAGCAGGTATTCCGCCACGGCCTGCGCGTTGCGCTGCTGACACTCCATACGCAGCGCCAACGTCTGGATGCCACGGCGCACGTCGTTGCATTCGGTCGGGGCGAGCACGCCGCCGAACCGGTTCTGCGCGAAGTAGATGCCATTGCCGACCTCATCGTCCAACACCACCACAAGGCCGGCGTTCACCTCGGAATGGCCTGCCAGGTATTTGGTGGCCGAATGGATGACGATATCCGCGCCCAAATCGAGCGGCTGCTGCAGGTACGGCGTGACGAACGTGTTGTCGACGATGGACAGCGCGCCGTATCGGTGCGCGATGGCCGAGATGCGGTTGACGTTGCTGATCTGCAGCAGCGGGTTGGTCAGCGTCTCGAAATATACGGCGCTGGCCGCGCGGCCGCCTCTGTCGCGCCCGCTGATCGCGGCGTCGAGCGCCTCGTAGTCGGCGGTGTCGACGCTGTCGAACTCCAGCCCGCGCTCGGCGAAGTACTCGTTGAACAGCGAATACGTGCCGCCGTAGATGTTCTTGCCGACCACGATGCGGTCCCCGGGTTTGAAGATGGACAGCACCGCGTGAATCGCGGCGAGTCCGGACGCGAACGCGAAGCCGCGAGTCCCGTGCTCCAGCTGGGCGATCTGCTTTTCCAGAAAGTCGCGGGTCGGGTTGCCGCTGCGCGCATAATCCCAGCGGGGCATGGCGTTGACCGATTCGACAGCGTATGTGGATGAGTTGTAGATGGGCGGGTTGACGGCTCCGGTGTTGTTGTCGTTGACCGGCAATCCGTGGACCAGCTGAGTGTTGAACCTCGTCATGAGCACCCCCTGCGGTTTTTCTTGGCGGGTTTCCCGATGAACCCCGCGTGACCCTTATGAAGGTAGTCAGCGGCCGGCGGCCTCGCAACCCGGACGGCATACACATTATTTATAGGATGCTCAAAACCCTTGCAAACACTGGATTTTCACGACTTGCACGGCATCTTTGACGACCGGCAAGAGCCATTTGCGACACGCACGGAATGTTCTGGCGGCAACCAAGGCGCGACTAAGTGCGACATGGCTTCGCGCAGAAACCGACGCTACGACCCATCGGCCATCGTGATGTTCGTCACATCCGGGCCCTGTAGGGCATTTGGTCTCACCCCGGCATCGGAACCGGGCGATATGCTGGAGTGACGCCGGCGGGATTCACGCGCCGGAGGGACCCAAGCAAAGGAGCTCGCCCATGACCACCGTAGCCATCGTCGGATGCACTCACGCGGGAACGTTCGCCGCCACATCCATCCTCAAGCAGCATCCCGACTGGACGGTCCACGTATTCGAACGCAACGACTCGCTGTCGTTCCTTTCCTGCGGCATCGCGCTGTGGGTCGGCGATCACGTGTCCGATCCGAAGCGCATGTTCTATTCGTCGCCGAAGGCCCTCGCCGAAGCCGGCGCCACGATGCACATGCGCCACGACGTGCTCGATGTGGATGTCGCCGGCAAGGTGTTGCGCGCCCGTGACATGAACACCGGGGAAGTCGGCGAATACCGATACGACAAGCTGGTGATCACCACCGGTTCCGCGCCCGTGGTGCCGCCGATCGACGGACTGGACGAGGCACTCGAATCGGGACGCGTGCTGCTGTGCAAGAACTGGGACCATGCGATGGCGATCAAGGAGCGCGCGGGCAGCGCGAAATCGGCCGTCGTGATCGGCGCGGGGTACATCGGCGCGGAGATCGCCGAGCAGTTCAGCGAAATCGGCGTGAAGACCACGCTGGTGGATGCGCTGGACCGCGTGCTGGCGAACAATTTCGACGCGACCATCACCGATGACGTGGAGCAGGCGTTCGACGAGCATGGCGTGACCCTGGCGCTCGGCCAGAAGGTGACGGCGTTCCGGCCGGCGGCCGGCAGCGACGGGATCGAGGGCTCCGGCGTGACCGTGGTCACCGAGAAGGGCGAGTACACGGCCGATATGGCGATCCTGGGCGCCGGATTCCGCCCGAACACCGCGTTGTTCGCGGATCAGCTGCGTATGCTGAAGAACGGGGCGATCGTCATCGACGACTACATGCGCGCCTCATTGCCGGACAACACGGTGCTCGACGACGTGTTCGCGGCGGGCGACAGCGCCACGGTCCGATACAACCCGACCGGCGCGGACGATTACATCCCGCTCGCCACCAATGCGGTGCGGCAGGGGCTGCTCATCGGCGAGAACATCGTCGCCGCGACGAAGCGGTATCCCGGCACGCAGGCCACCAGCGCAGTGCAGTTGTACGATCTGGCGATGTCCGCCACGGGACTCACCGCCGGCGGCGCGAAACGCCGAGGCATCGCCGCGAAATCGACGACGATCACGCAGGATTACCGCCCCGATTTCATGCTCACCACCACGCCGGTGACGACCACGCTGGTGTGGAGCCCGGTCACCCGGCGCATCCTGGGTGCGCAGTTCCTGTCGAAGCATGACATCTCGCAGGCGGCGAACGTCGTGTCCGTGGCCATTCAGGCGGGGTTCACGATCGATCAGCTCGCCGGCGCCGACCTGTTCTTCCAGCCGAACTTCAGCCAGCCGATCAATTTCGTCGGAGCCGTGGCCATTCAGGCAGTGGCCGAAAGCTGACCCCAATCGTTGACTCGCGCTCAACGCGGATGCGAAAGCCCCGATCATTGGGAAACGGCCATTCCGGTTCTCGTATCCGCGGCTAATGCGAGCGCACGATTCGCATCAGCCGCGTGACCTGTTCGGCGGTGCGGGCCACGTTCGCACGGGCGTCGCGCAGCAGCTCATCGAGGCTCGCGGCACCCGGCGCGGCACCGAAGACCGCATCGATGCCGCGCCCGTGCAGACACTCGATGCCGTCGCCGACGTGGCCGGCGATGGCAATCACCGGTTTGCCGTGCCGCTTCGCCACGGAGGCGACCCCGACCGGCGTCTTGCCGAACATGGTCTGCGCGTCAATCGAACCTTCGCCGGTGAACACGATGTCCGCCCATTGTACGGCGGCATCCAGCCCGGACTGCTCGATCACCAAGTCGATGCCCGGGCGAAAATCGGCGTGCAGCACGGCGAGCAGCGCCATGCCGATGCCGCCCGCCGCCCCGGCTCCGGGATGATCGGCGATGGGCGTGCGGGTACGGTGGTCAGGACGGGAACGGTGGCCAGGAGACGATGATTCAGCCACGGCCGCTTCGACTTTTCCGCCATCGCCATTCCGTTCGGCGGGCACCTGTTCAGCGAGCGCACGTTCGATGACCGACGAGACGTGCCGCAGGGCGCCGTCCAACAGCGTCACGTCTTCGCGACTCGCGCCCTTCTGCGGGCCGAACACCGCGCTGGCGCCCTCGGGGCCGGTCAGCGGATTGGTCACATCGCAGGCGGCGATGACATGCACGTCGCCAAGCCGTCTGTCCAGACCGCTCAGGTCAACGCGCTCCACTTCGGCGAGCGCCGCCCCGCCCGGCCGCACGTCACGCCCGTCATGGTCAAGCAGCCGCACCCCCAACGCCTGCAGGAGACCGCAGCCCGCGTCGTTGGTGGCGCTGCCGCCGAGCCCGACGATGATCGTCTCGGCGCCGGCGTCGAGCGCGGCCCGGATCAGTTCGCCCGTGCCGTATGACGTCGTGGCCTTCGGGTCGCGTTCGGATGGGCGCAGCAGCGCCAGTCCGCTGGCGGCGGCGGTCTCCACGACCGCGGTGCGGCCGTCGCCGAGCAGCGCGAGCCCGGCCTGCACCGGGCGTCCGAGGGGATCGTGCGCGCCGGCCGTCAGCATCGTGCCGCCGGTGGCGTCGGCCAGCGCCCGCGCGGTTCCCTCTCCCCCGTCAGCCATGGGCAGGCATCGTATTTCGGCGTCGGAGTCGCCGCAGCGGATGCCTTCGGCCAGGGCCCGTGCCGCCTCGGCGGCGGTCAGGCTCTCCTTGAAGGAATCAGGCGCACATAGGTATCGCATCGCCGGATCACACCTGCTATTCGGTGCGCAGCGCGGTGGCCGGGTCCTGCTTGGCGGCCTTGCGCGACGGAATCAGGCCGCCGATAAAGGTGAGCACCATGCTGAGCACCACCAGGATCACCGCTCCGGTCGGCTCGTCGGCCAGCACGATGTCCGGGTCGTTGACCAGGGCGCGGGCGATGGCGACGCGCTGCATCTGCCCGCCGGACAGCTGGTTCGGCTTCTTGTTGATGTGGTCGCCCAGCCCGACCTGTTCGAGGGCCTTGCGGGCACGCTCCCGCCGTTCGGTACGGGATACGCCGGAGATCGTCAGCGCGAGCTCCACGTTCGACAGAATCGTCTGGTGCGGAATCAGGTTGTAGCTTTGGAACACGAAGCCGATCGTGTGGTTGCGGTACGAATTCCAGTCACGGTCCTTGTACCGTTTGGTGGAGACCCCGTTGATGATCAGGTCGCCGCTGTCGTACCGGTCCAGGCCGCCGATGATGTTGAGCAGCGTGGTCTTGCCGGAACCCGACGGGCCCAATATCGCCACGAATTCGCTGTCGCGCAGGTTCAGGCTGACGTCATCCAACGCCTTCTGCACAAAATCGCCGGTCTTGTATTGCTTGGAAATCGACTTGATCTGCAGCACGATGCTCCCCTTATTACCCATGGGTGGTTCGTCGTATGTCTCCATGATTTGCGATATGACACCACTGTATCCGACCCGTTCCCCCAGCGCCTCGTGATTCACCGCAAGCATGGGGAATAAAACCGACAACAAACGACTTTGCGTCGCTTTGACATGACGGAACCGTGACGGCCCTCGCGCGTCAAGTGTGTGTATCAAGCATGCTTTGCGTTTTTTTAGCGCCCCCCTCAGCAGTTTTCCCATACAGTCGAAACCATGACAGGACTCACTACATCTGAAGTCGAAGAACGCCGCGCGCGAGGCGAGGGCGAAACCGGGGCGCGAAGCGTCACCAAATCGACAGGCGCGATACTGCGCGAGAACATCTGCACGCTGTTCAACGCACTGAACTTCGCTATAGCGATACTGCTGTTCGCGGTCGGCGCGTACTCCAACATGCTGTTCATCGCGATCATCATCCTCAACATCGTCATCGGCATCGTGCAGGAATTCAAGGCGAAGAAACTCGTCGACGAGCTGACGATCCTCAACCAGCCGCACGCGGTGGTGCTGCGCGACGGCAAGGAGACGACCATCGAGGCCGGCGACATCGTCAAGGACGATGTCATGGTGCTGGATTCCGGCAAGCAGATCTGCAACGACGCCGTGGTCATCGACGGCCGTCTGGAAGTCAACGAATCGCTGCTGACCGGCGAAAGCGACTCCATCGACAAGACCGCCGGCAGCGAGCTGTATTCCGGCAGCTCGGTGATTTCCGGCCGCGCGTACGCCCGTGTGACGCACGTCGGCGACGAGAACTACACGAATTCGCTGATCAACGAGGTGCGCCAGGAGAAGCGCGTGCACTCCGAGCTGCTGGATTCGATGCGCAAGGTCACCCGGTTCACCAGCTTCCTGATCATCCCGCTGGGCGTGCTGCTGTTCGTCGAGGCGATGTTCCTGCGGCACTCCGGCACGTACGACGCCGTGGTGTCGTCCGCCGCGGCGCTGCTCGGCATGCTGCCGAAGGGACTGGTGCTGCTGATCTCCGTGTCGCTGGCCACCGGCGTGATCCGCCTCGCGAAGGCCAAGATCCTCGTGCAGAACATCTATTCGCTGGAGACGCTGGCGCATGTGGACGTGCTGTGCCTCGACAAGACCGGCACGCTGACGGACGGCAACATGAGCGTGGACCGGATCGTGCCGCTCGGCGAGCGCGGTGCCGCCGAGGATTCCGACGCGCTGCTGCGCGCCTACCTGGACGCCAGCGAGGACAACAACGTGACCATCGCGGCGCTGCGCGCCCATTTCGGTGCCGACGACTCCACCGCCGATGCCGGGCAGCCCGCGGCGCCCGCCGGTGACGGCCGTTTCGCCGCGCAGGCCATCATCCCGTTCTCATCGAAGCGCAAATGGGGCGCCATCACGATGCGCGCAGCGGCTGGCGCGGCAGACGCGCCTCGCCACGCGCAGGAGGGCGAGTCGGCCGCGACGGCGACCGGAACCGTGTTCCTGGGCGCCCCGGAGCGCATCCTTGGCGCGAACCTGCCCGATGAGGCGGCCGCGCTGATGGGTCAGGGACTGCGTCTGATCGCCGTCGGATACCTGCCCGGCGCGTGGACGGACGAGGAGCGTCTGCCGGATGCGCTGCAGCCGATGTTCCTGATCGCGCTGCGCGACAACATCCGCCCGCGGGCCAAGGAGACGCTGGCGTACTTCCGCGACCAGGGCGTCGACGTGAAGGTCATCTCCGGCGACCATCCCGACACCGTCGCCGCCGTCGCCCGGCAGGCCGGCCTGGAGCGTTGGCGTGACGTCATCGACATGACCTCGGTGCCGGCGGACGCCCCGGATTCCACGTTCGACGACGTCGCCGGCCGATACACGGTGTTCTCTCGCGTCACCCCCAAGCAGAAGCGCCAGCTGGTGCAGGCGATGCAGCGTGCCGGGCATCAGGTCGCGATGACCGGCGACGGCGTGAATGACCTGCTCGCCCTGCGCGAGGCCGACTGCTCGATCGCCATCGCCTCCGGGTCGGACGCCGCGCGCCAGATCTCGCAGGTCGTGCTGCTCGACTCCGATTTCACCTACCTGCCGCAGGTGGTGCTGGAGGGCCGCAAGGTCGTCAACAACGTGACCCGCACGGCCGCCGTGTTCTTCATCAAGACGATCTACTCGGTGCTGGTGTCGTTCTTCTGCCTGGCTTTGAACGTCCCGTTCCCGTTCATTCCGATCCAGATCACGCTTGTCGACGCCTGCATCGAGGCGTGGCCGTCGTTCCTGACGATATTCGAATCGGACACGCGACGCATCCGCGGCCGGTTCCTGCCCACTGCGCTCGGCAAGGCGGCGCCGTTCGCGATCGCCGTCACCGGCATGATCATCGCATTCAGCCTCATCGCTCCGTTCGGCGAGACGCAGAACCGCACGGTCATGTTCGCGCTGCTGATCGCCGCGTCGATGGTCGCCGTGATCAAGAGCTGCGTGCCGTTCACGAAGATCCGCGTGTTCGTCTGCGTGACGATGGTGCTGGGCGCCCCGTTCGCGCTGCTCATCCTGCCGCACCTGTTCGAGGTGGTCGCGATGACCGGCCCGATGTGGGCATGGTTCGCGGTGGCGTTCGTGGTGATGACGGCCGTCACCGCCGCGATCATCGCGGCGCAGCGGGCATGGCTGCGGTCACGGCGCTGACCGGTGAGCGATTCCCCGTGATGCCGGCGTGGCTTGGCATCAGATGCGTCTGGACTTTCGGCGGGAGCGACAGCAGTCGTGTTGTCCACAGGGACGATAGACAGTATGCGGTTTCATTGTTTTTCCGTGAATCCCCGCAGGGGCTGTGTCGCCGAACGGCCGCAGCGGCGGTCTGGCAGCGGCAGCCGAGATCGGCCGGATCCCGTAATAATGCAGCTTACGCAGCACGTGTGCATAGGCCTCGTCCAGCGTCCTGCGCTGCTCCTCGATGGCGGCGCCGGTCCTCAAGCAGCGCGACGATGTCGTCGATATGCTCCGGCTCGTCGGCCTCGAACGCGAAGAACCGCTTGAGGTCCTCGATGGACATGTCGGCGACCTCGCGGATTGTGCATCGTTCCATGCTCGACATCGTAGCCGCGAGGATGACACGCCGGCGCCCTTGCACTCAAGCCAACTTGAAGCGTGACAATGGAGACATCGAACCGATCGACGACACCTGGAGGCACCCATGTTCGAACCCACCGGCACCTACGCGCCCGCCACGACGCGCTACGACGCCATGCTGTACAAGCGCTGCGGCGCCAGCGGCCTGAAGCTCCCGGCCATATCGCTGGGCTTCTGGCACAACTTCGGCGACATCACGCCCTACGACCAGATGAAGGCCCTGGTGCTCACCGCATTCGACCACGGCATCACGCACTTCGACCTGGCCAACAACTACGGCCCCGAACCCGGCGCCGCGGAGAAGAACGCGGGACGGCTGATCCGGCAATACCTCGCCGCCCACCGCGACGAACTGGTCGTCAGCACCAAGGCCGGCTACGAGATGTGGTCGGGCCCGTACGGCGATTGGGGCAGCCGCAAATACCTGCTCGCCTCACTCGACCAGAGCCTGGAACGCCTGGGACTCGACTACGTCGACATCTTCTACCATCACCGTCCGGACCCCGAGACCCCTCTGGAGGAAACGATGGGCGCGCTCGCCCAGGCCGTCGCCAGCGGCAAGGCGCTCTATGTGGGCCTGTCGAACTACGACGGGCCACAGCTGGAGCGGGCGGCGACGATCCTCGATGAACTGCACGTGCCGTTCATCATCAACCAGAACAAATACAACATCTTCGACCGCACCGTCGAGCGCAACGGGCTCAAGGACACCGCCAAGCACCTGGGCAAGGGTCTCATCACGTTCTGCCCGCTCGCGCAGGGTCTGCTGACCGACCGGTATCTCAACGGCATCCCCGCGGATTCGCGCGTGGCGCACGATCCGCGCTTCCTGCACGCCGACGACGTGACGCGCGTCCACGGCCAGATCATGGCCCTGAACGAGATCGCCAAGCAGCGCGGGCAGACGCTCGCCGAGATGTCGCTCGCCTGGCTGCTGCACGACGACGCCGTGACCAGCGTGCTCGCCGGCGCATCCAAGCCGCAGCAGATCATCGACAACATCGGGGCGCTGAAGAACACGGACTTCAGCGACGAGGAGCTGAAAGCCATCGACGAGATCTCCATGCAGTGACGAATACCGCTGGAAGTCGCATCCGGAAACGGCTCCCAGCGTACCGGAAGGAAACGTACCGGCATATATTCATGCCAATCACAGCACAGCTTCCAAGATGGTGGAGTGATATGGAGGTTGTCGGCAAGAGCCGGCGAGGTCACTCAAGGTAACCCCACAATTGAAACCCCCTTCTCTCTTCTCCTTCTCACCCGGCCCTTTTGGGCCGGGTTTCCTTTTCTTCGGAGCCTGCGACACCGGAAAGCCGACGACGGCGAATCGTATCGCAATGGTGATGTACAGTAGTGAGTTCGCCACGATCATTACGAGGCGGCTTCATGCCGCCGGGAGGAGACACCGATGCTGCCCGACGGGACACTGCCCGACGATTATGTCGTACTGGATCTGGAAACCACCGGTGTCAGCTGGTATCGGGACACCATCATCGAGTTCGGAGCGGTGAAGGTCGTCGACCGCAAGCCCGTCGACACCTATCAGCAGTTGGTCAATCCGATGCGCAACCTCAATCCATTCATCACGCAGCTGACCGGCATCACGCCGGACATGCTCGAACCGGCACCGACGCTGGACACCGTGCTGCCCGACTTCCTGCGCTGGTGCGGCGACGACGCGATGATCGGGCACAACATCATGCGGTTCGACATCAAGTTCATCGACCTGGCGGCGCAGCGCATCCTGCACCATGCGGTGCCGAACCGCATCATCGATACGTTGCAGATGAGCCGGAGCATGTACCCGCAGTACAACCGACACCGGCTGGTCGACCTGATCCAGCGTTTCGACATCGCCGACGTCGAGGAGCACCGCGCGCTGTCGGACGCCGAGCAGACACAGATGTGCTTCGAATACATGCGCGACGAGCAGCGTCGCAGAGACTGCTGAGAGCGGAGCGAGCTGACTGATGGCATTGGGCGTTGGCGCGCGGTCTCTGACGCCGCCCGCCAACGCTCAATGCCATCGGCGCAGTTTTCTGCTTCCGTCAGCGCTGATTCAGGGGGATGTAGGCGCGCTCCACCTCGCCGGTGTACACCTGACGCGGACGACCGATCTTCGTGCTCGGGTCGGCGAGCATCTCGCGGTACTGGGCGATCCATCCGGGGATGCGACCAAGCGCGAACAGCGTGGTGAACATCGCCGGATCGAAACCGATCGCGCGGTATATCAGGCCGGTGTAGAAGTCGACATTCGGATACAAGTGACGTGACACGAAATACTCGTCGTTGAGCGCGATGTCCTCAAGCTCAACCGCGACGTCGAACAGGGCGCGCTCGTCGGCGGGAAGCTTGCGGGTGTCCTCACGCGCGATGATCTTCTCCAGATACAGGCGCGCGATCGCGGCACGCGGATCATACGACTTGTACACGCGATGCCCCAGGCCTGAGATGCGATGCCCCTCGGCCTTCGCGTCCTCCACGAACTGGCGGACGGACTTGCCGGAGTCGCGGATCGCCTTCAACTGACGCAACACGGCCTCGTTCGCGCCGCCATGCAACGGCCCGGACAGCGCGTTGATGCCGGCGGAGATCGCCGCATACAGGTTCGCGTGGGCGGAGCCGGCGATGCGGACCACCGACGTGGAGCAATTCTGCTCATGGTCGGCATGGATGATGAGCAGACGGCCGAGCGCGTGCACGTACAGCGGGTCGGAATCGAACCGCTCGTATGGCACGGCGAAGCACATGCGCAGGAAATCGTCGACGTAGCCGCGGGCGAGGTCCGGGTAGAGCATCGGCTCATCGCGGCGGCGCCGGAAAATGTAGCTGACCACCGTGCGCGCCTTCGCCATGATGATCTTCGCGGCCTCATCCAGCTGGTCGGAGTCGGTGATGTCGGTGGTGTCGGGGTAGAACGCCGCAAGCGCGTTCACCGCCGCAGCGAGCACGCTCATCGGATGGGCGGCACGGGGGA
>OJVE01000194.1_pt1 | contig 27863 bp, 30 predicted proteins | sample 1600081 | NCBI WGS metagenome assembly OJVE01 (sample SAMN04436789, study PRJEB24849) | human gut metagenome | biome: human gut; feature: NICU; material: stool | host: Homo sapiens | place: USA: Saint Louis, MO | collected 2011-04-13 | reverse complement strand
GAAACGCTGGAGATTAAGTACAAAGGCAAGACCATCCACGAAGTGCTGGATATGATGTTCGTTATTTGACTGGAACGGATGAACACGGTCAAAAAATTCAACGCAAAGCCGAAGAAGCGGGTGTGACGCCGCAAGCCTACGTCGATCATATCGTGGCCGGTTTCCAAAAGCTGTGGAAAAAACTGAATATTACCAACGATGATTTTGTCCGCACGACGGAAAAACGCCATGCGGAAGTGGTGCAGGCGCTGTTCCAAAAAGCCTATGATAAAGGCGATATCTATAAATCGCAGTACGAAGGCTGGTATTGCACGCCCGACGAAACGTTTTGGCCGGAAAATAAATTGGGCCCGGATTATACCTGTCCCGATTGCGGCCGTCCTGTCGAACTCGTCAAGGAGGAAAGCTATTTCTTCCGAATGAGCAATTACGCGGATCGCTGGTTGCAATTCATCGAAGAAAATCCGGATTTCATTCAGCCGGCGTCGCGCCGTCATGAAATGATTGAATTCGTGAAAAGCGGTCTGGAAGATTTGAGCGTGTCGCGTTCGAGTTTCGATTGGGGCATCCCCGTACCCTTTGACCATAAACATGTCGTTTACGTATGGTTTGACGCGCTCGTCAACTATTTGACCGGTATCGGCTACCTCGACGCGCCGGAAAAATTCGAGCAGTATTGGCCGGCGGATCTGCATTTGGTAGGTAAAGAAATCGTGCGTTTCCACGCCATTATCTGGCCGATCATGCTGATGAGCCTCGGCCTGCCCTTGCCGAAAAAAGTGTACGGCCACGGTTGGCTGATCGTCGACGGCGTGAAGATGAGCAAAAGCATCGGCAACGTTGTCGATCCGATGCCGCTGTTGGACGAATTCGGAGCGGACGCGATTCGCTACTTCCTCGCCACCGATATTTCGCTCGGTCAGGACGGTAATTTCAGCCGCGAACGTTTGATCAAAAAAACGAATTCGGATTTGGCGAATGACCTCGGCAACCTCTTGCACCGTACGCTGACAATGGTCGAAAAATATCGTGACGGCGTCGTCACGGCGACTGACGCGCCGCTTGGCGCCGTAGTCGCTGACGCCAACGCGGCGTTGACGAAACTGGCGCAAGAAACGGTCGCAAGCTATACGCGGGACATGGATAAGCTCGCGATGAATGATGCCTTTAAGGCGGTTTGGGTATATGTCCGCGCGTTGAATAAATACATTGATACGACAGAACCTTGGAAATTAAGCAAAGGCTCGGCGCCGGCCGACTTGGACAGCGTTCTTTACCACCTTGTCGACGGTCTGCGCACGGTCGCCATTTTGGTGACGCCGCTGATTCCGCAGGCGGCGGAAAACATGTGGGCGCAATTGGGCTTGACGGATTTCGCCGCCGCGCGCCTTGACGGAGCGGCGCCGGAAACCTATCCGAGCGGCACGACCGTGCATAAAACGCAACCTTTATTCCCGCGCCATGAATTGGACACTGTTACGGAGGAGAAGAAATTGACGGAAGAAACGAAACCGACGCAAGCGGCTGCGGCGAAAGCGCAGCAAGCAACCGTCGCCAAAGACGACAAGAAAACGGCCGCGGACGAAAAACCGCAGATCACGATAGACGATTTCGCGAAATTGGATTTGCGCGTCGCGGAAGTGCTCGCTTGTGAGAAAGTGGAGAAAGCGGATAAATTATTGCATTTGACAGTAACCTTGGGCGATGAAGAACGCAGCATCGTGAGCGGCATCGCGCAGCATTATCAGCCGGAAGAATTGGTCGGCAAACATGTGATTGTGGTGACCAATTTGAAACCGGTCAAATTGCGCGGCGTATTGTCGCAGGGCATGATTTTGGCCGGTTCGCAAGATGGCGCGTTGCATGTTCCGTTCCTGCCGGATCTGCCGGCCGGGAGTCGGGTGAAATAAAATGCTGTTCGATACGCATGCCCATCTTTACGATGAAAAATTTCAGTACGATCGCGAGGAAATGATCGCCGACGTATTGAAAACGGTCGAGCATGTGGTCATTCCCGCCGAAGACAGGAAAACCGGCGCGCAAGCGTTGGCGCTGGCGGAACAATACCCCGCGTTTTATTGCGCGGTGGGCGTGCATCCGCACTTGGCCGCGGCGATGACGGAAGAAGATTTCGCGCAAATCAAAACATGGGCGCAAACGGAGAAAAAAGTCGTCGCCATCGGTGAGATCGGTCTCGATTACTACTACGACAACAGCCCGCGGGACATTCAGCAGGAAGTTTTTCGTCGCTTCGTGAAGTTGGGGATCGAGCTGGACTTGCCGATCATCATTCACGATCGCGACGCGCACGGCGACACCCTGCGGATTTTACAGGAAGAGGCGCATCCTCGTCTGCGCGGTATTTTGCACTGCTACAGCGGCAGTTATGAAATGGCCGCCGAATTATTGAAATTGGGCTTTTACATTTCCTTTTCCGGTACCGTAGTGTTCCCGAAAAGCACGAAATTAAAAGATGTGGCGCGGCGTCTGCCGCTTGATCGTCTGTTGATCGAAACGGACAGTCCCTATCTTACGCCGCCGCCCTTCCGCGGTCGGCGCAATGATCCGACGCGCGTGTACTACGTCGCGGAAGAACTCGCCCGTTTGCATGATATGCCGGTCGAAGAAATGATCGAAATCACTTCTCGCAACGCGAAAACGATTTACCGCATCAACGATTAAAGAACCCGTTCGCGGGTTCTTTTTTATTTGCTGAAACTGTCGTGAATGAATTTTTGCGGAAAACACGCGATTAAATGCTGGACTTTTTTCATTATTTCTTGTAAAATACTGTTCAACTATCTTTTGACAGATAGCGCATTGTAGCATAGGCAAGATGGCAGCATGGGTAAGATGGCAGTATTCGTAGCAGAGTAGCAGGGAAGGATGAGAATGATGGAAAAAAACCGTCTCAAAAAAGCAGCATGGGTAGGATTGGCAGGAATACTATTGTGCGGCGTGCTCGCAGGATGTGGAGCCACTGCCGAACATAAACAAAGCGGTACACCGTATTCGGTCGGATTGGTGCAGATTGTGCAGCATCCGGCGCTCGATGAAGCGGCTCGCGGCATTGCTGACGGCATGACGCAGGCAGGGCTGAAAATGGGCACTGATTATACGCTGGAGAGCCAAAACGCTCAAGGCGATCAGTCTAACTTGGATACGATTGTGCGGCATTTTTTATTTAGCAAAAAACAATTAATTTACGCGGTGGCCACGCCGGCGGCGCAAGCGGTAGCGAACGCCACGCATGAAATACCGGTGGTAGCGACGGCGGTGACGGATTTCGCGGCGGCGGGACTTGTCAAAGACGAGTCGCGACCGCAAACGAATGTGACCGGCACCGGCGACCGCACCGACTTGAAAGCGCAATTGGATTTGATGCGGAAATTGACGCCGCAGGTCAAAACATTGGGCGTCATCTATAATGCGGGCGAGGTCAACTCCGAACTGCAAGTGAAGGCATTGGAGCCGGCGGCGCAAGCGCTGGGCATGACCGTGAAAAAATTTACGGTGGCGTCGGTGAACGATATTCCGCAGACCGCGCACCAAATGACGGGCCAAGTCGACGCGGTATACGTGCCGACGGATAATGTGGTGGCGTCCGCGTTACCGGCGTTGATCGCGGTGACGAACGAAAAGAACATACCCGTCTACGGCGCCGAGATCGCGCACGTGAAAAACGGCGCGTTGGCGTCGGTTTCCGTAGATTACTACAAGCTCGGTTTGCGGGCGGGCATGATGGGCGCGCAAATTCTCAAAGGCGAAGCGAAACCGGAAACCATGCCGATTGAAACGCAAACGGAACTCGTTCCCGTGCTGAACCGCGCGCAGGCGGAATTGTTAGGCATTACCGTGCCGACGGATATCGGTTTTACGGAAGTATAGGAACGCGAAAAGGAGAACGAATTTGAGTTTACTCATAGCCACTTTAGCGCAGGGATTGATTTGGTCGCTCCTGGCGCTCGGCGTATTTTTGACATTTCGAGTATTGGACATCGCCGATCTTTCCGTGGAGGGAACCTTTCCTCTCGGCGCGGCGGTCGCGGCGATGTGGATCGCGGGCGGCGGCTCTCCCTGGACGGCGCTGCTCTTATCACTCGCGGCGGGAGCGGCGGCCGGCACGGTCACCGCGCTCTTGCATACGAAACTGAAAATCCCCGCGCTCTTAGCCGGTATTTTAACAATGATCGCGCTTTACTCCGTGAATTTGCATGTCATGGGGAAAGCGAATATTTCTTTATTGCGCGCGCGTACTGTTTTTACTGACTTGGCCGGCGGCTTCGTGCCGCCAATGTGGACGCCCTTTTTGACCGGACTCGCGTTGGCGGGCGGTTTTGGTTTGCTGCTGTATTGGTTTTTCGGCACCGAACTCGGCACGGCGATTCGCGCGACGGGCAATAATCCGCGCATGATTCGCGCGCTCGGCGTCAATACGGACCGCATGATCGTGTTGGGCATGTTGTTGAGCAACGCGTTGGTCGCGCTCTGCGGCGCTTTTGTCGCGCAGAGTCAGGGATTCGCCGACGTGGGCATGGGCATCGGCACCATCGTGATCGGTCTGGCGGCCGTCATCATCGGCGAAGTGCTCTTCGGTCGGTCCAGCTTTAAAAACAGTCTTTGCTCTGTTGTTTTGGGTTCCATTATGTATCGTATCGTGATCGCGGTCGTCTTGTACATGGGCATGCCGCCGAACGATTTGAAACTGTTTACCGCTGTTTTGGTGGCGTTGGCGTTGGCCTTGCCGCTGGTGCAAAAACAATGGTCGGCCGGGAAGCGAGGTGCCTGATGCTTCATGTGACGAACCTCAAAAAAACATTTTTCCCCGGCTCGGTCAATGCGAAAGTCGCGTTAAACGGTTGCGACTTGCATTTACAACCCGGCGACTTCTGCACGATGATCGGCGGCAACGGCGCGGGCAAATCCACCCTTTTGAACGCGATCGCCGGCGCGTTTCCGGTCGATGACGGACAAATCATCATCGACGGTCGCGATGTGACCGCCTGTTCGGAGCATCGTCGCGCGCGCTACATCGGTCGCGTGTTTCAAGACCCGCTGCAAGGCACGGCGGGCGGCATGATGGTGGAAGAAAATTTAATACTCGCGGCGAAACGAGGTTTGCCGCTGTCTCTGCGTTGGGCGTTCAGCAATGACAAGCGGGCGCATTATCGTGAACTTTTGGCGACGCTGGGTCTGGGTTTGGAAGATCGTCTGTTCACGCGCATGGAACTTTTGTCGGGCGGACAACGCCAGGCCGTCACCTTATTGATGGCGACCTTGCAACGTCCGAAACTCTTGCTTTTGGACGAACCGACCGCCGCGTTGGATCCGAAAACGGCGGCGAAAGTATTGGCGCTCACCGATCGCATCGTGCGGGAGCATCAACTCACCACGCTGATGATCACCCACAATATGCGCGACGCCTTGCGGCTGGGCAATCGTCTGATCATGATGCATCAGGGACGCATTATTTGGGACGTGAAAGGCGCGGAGAAAGAGAGCCTTACCGTCACCGACGTATTGCAAAAATTTGAAGAAACCGCGGCGTCGTTCAGCGACAGCATGGTACTAGCATAAAAAGAGCGTCGATCGACGCTCTTTTTTGTCGCGCAATCATTTTTCGGCGACGGTCGCGCGATATCGCATGCGTAGTAAAAAACGCGGCCCGTATGCTATAATAAACGGGTATACACAGATAAGGAGGTGTCCTGTGGCAGGAATTAAAAACAAAGCCTGCATTCCCTCCACCAGTTGGAATCGTTTGCGCAAGCTCTACGGTAACGAAAGAATAGACTATTATAATTTACTCGAAGAAAGTTACCTCAGCGCTCGCGAAAACGGCACTCTCACTGAACGGAAGGATGAGGAAGTCGCGTACCTGCTGAATCGCCCCAGCGTCACCGGCAAGGCGGTCGCGGTTCGTTACATTCCCAACGCCGACTCCTATCGCGCGAAAAATCCGCAGTGGATTTGGTATTTAAGCGAAATTAAGGAAATGGAACCGGCGGCGACAGGCGAAGTCAAAAAGGAACGGCGCAAACTCGTACGCTCGAAAAACGGCAAACTCGCCAAAACGTTGACGCCCACCACGCAACGTGTTATTCAAGTCCCGCCGGACAAACCGGCGAAGGTCAACCGCCCGACAGAAACACCGTCGGTGCGGCAAAATAACGCCGTGCAAGCGGCGGAAGGTAACGGAGCGGCGAAGAAAATAGCGAAAAACAACTCGGTGAAAACGGCGCATCGCATCGTCGACGCGTTGCCGCCGGAAATCGCGGGCCATACCGCCGGCGGTGAAGAAGTCGGTCCGAACGTCGCGTTGCGGCAATTCGCCTGGCTCGGCGCGGAAGTTGAGTTTTATAACGACTTATATAAGATGATGAAGAGCGAGCCCTGGTATTTTTCCAATGATCCGCACAATGCCAGCTTGGCGAGCTATATAAACTATACTTTCTATCGTTTGCAAACCGAGCAAAAAATCGTTTACTCTCTGGATAACCAATACGCCGCTTTTAACACCGGTCTTGTCGATAATCGGGATAACGAGATTTACGCCCTATTCGCGCGTGAACCCGGTTATCGTCAGGAATGGGTCTATCGCGCGTTCTGCATTCGCGGCACGGGCGACGGCAAAATTCTCAGCGAGAAATTCGTCGAGTTTCCGGAAAAAGCCGACTACGCGCTGGACCCGCGCTTGCAACAGATCGGACGCGATACGGAGCTGGATGTCGATTTCCAACATATCGTGATCGCCAACGCGGGCCGTTTGCCCGAAGAAACCTTGATTGACGAAAGCGACAGGGAGACCAAGTCGCCGCTGAAAAATATTCTCGTGCAACGTCGTCGCATGAAAGAGCAGGGCGACCGCGAAGGCGTCACCCAACAAAATTACAAACTCGGCACGCTGGTAGCCGAGCATGAAGAATGGCAAAATCGCCTGCTCGACCGTTTGGAAGAGCATATTAAAGTCGCGCGTGACCGCGTGGATCAAAACCCCGCCATCGCCATTCCCGTCTATTATCCCGGTAAAAACACGATGAGCGTCATCCTTCCCTTGTACCGTTTTCGCGATGACGACATCGCTTACGGCGCGTTGGTCGTAGGCATTACGCCGGCGGGAAATTATCAGGCGCACACGCTGTTGACGCCGAAAATGGCGTACGTTGACGCGCGTATCGTGCGACCGATCGACAGCCTTTGGCTCATGAAAGCCTATCTCGCCGATAACGAAGAAAACTAAAACACATTTTAATTTAGCCTCTCATCTTTTACGAGCTGAGAGGCTTTCTCTTTCCGCCGCGCGGCGGATCGGGGTAAATATTAAAAAATGAGCGCGAAAATAGAAATTGACACTGGTACTAGAATAAAATTAAAAGTTTTCAAAATAACCAAAAACCCTTGCAAATAGCTTGATTTCACGCTTTTTGAATGCTACCATGTAAACAGTAAGCGAGACGACAGACGCTACTGACAGAGTCGAGGGTAGAGGAAACCAGGTCACTCGTACCGCGACACTCTGAAAACTTTCTGTCGAAATTTGAACTCAAAGGAGAGTGTCAATGATGAATAAAAAATTGGCAACAGTATTGGCAGCGACTTGCGTCCTCGGCGCAACGACAGCATTCGCGGCCCCGAATCCGTTCTCGGATGTAACTCCGAACGACTGGGCTTACCAGGCAGTATCTCAACTCGCCGCGGAAGGCGTTGTTGAAGGATATCCGGATGGAACATTCAAAGGTCAGCAGAACATGACCCGTTATGAAATGGCGCAGATGGTCGCTCGCGCGCTGGTCAAACAGGATCAGTTGAACGCGGAACAACAGGCGCAATTGAACCGTTTGGCTGACGAATTCGCGAACGAACTGAACAGCCTCGGCGTACGCGTTTCCAACTTGGAAAACCGCGTAGGCAACGTAAAAGTGACCGGTGACGCTCGTGTTCGTTGGACGGACGACGGCATAAAAGATGAAGATCACTTCGATATGCGTGCTCGTCTCCAGTTTAACGCGAAAGTAGCGGACAAGACCACAGCAACCGCTCGCATCAGCTCGGATAACTTCGGTTTTGACAGCAAAGATCAAGATCCTGACCTGAACCTCGACCGCTTGTATCTTGACCATGAACTGAGCGACGATCTGCACCTGACCGCCGGTCGTTACGGTGAAACATTCGGCGCAACCGGTTACTGGTATGATGACGCTTTCGACGGCGTTCGTCTCCAATACAAAGCGACCGACGCGGTAAACGCTTCCGTTGGTTACGGTTATGCCAAAGGCATGAAACTCACCAACGAACAGTATGCTAACCTCGAAAATGCTTTAGCAAAAGCTAACGCCGGTGTGAAAGATTTAGAAGACCAGCAAGAAGCAATCGGTGACGAATTCCGCGCTTCCATGAAAGCTTGGAAGACCGCGCTTGACAACTACGCTAAAGCGACGGACGAAAACAAAGCGGAACTTGAAAAGACACTTGACACGGCCGCTGAACGTATGGAAAAAGCTAAAAAAGCAAATAGTGAAGCGAACCTTGTAATGCCGGGTAAGATCGCAAAAGCTAAAGCAGAAGCTGACAAAGCAGAAAAATTGTTTAAAGATTACAAAGCGGAAGGGAACACCGCTTCCGTGACGAGCCCGGAAATGACCTACGGTACTTTGGGTTACAACGGCAGCAACTTCCGCGTACTCGGCACCTACATCGCTCCGAACGGCAGCAAAGTTGACGCGGCCGGCTTGGATGACATCTGGGGCGCGGGCGCGATCGTCGGTCTGAACGAAGACTTCTCGCTCTCCGGCGACTACTTCAACGTCGGTTACAAAGATCATGACGACGCTGAATTCTGGAACGCTCGCGTTGATTTCGGTCACGCGGACATGAAGAAACCGGGCAGCTTCAACATCTTCGTTGACTATGTTGACGCGGAACAGGGATCGTACCTCGGCGGCACGGGTTCGCTCCGTACTTCGAGCTACCTGAACAACACCGAATCCTGGGGCGCGGGCTTCGGCGTAGTCGTGGCTGAAAACGTCAAACTCGAAGGTCTCCGCACATTCAGCGCGGAAACCAAAGACGGCGCTGACCTCGACGACCTCACCAAAGTACAGTTGTCCTACAAATTCTGATCGGGGCAAAGCAATACCAAAAGATGGCGGTTTTCCGCCATCTTTTTTTGTTGCCGAGATTGCCGCGGAACATGGCGCGGCACGAATTGCTATGCGTTTCGCGACGGCGCGCCGTCGGTCAATCTCCGTTCGCGTTGGCATGTTGACGTCATACCTTCTTTTACTATTGAAAATAAAAAACCATATGACGAAAAGAGCTCACTTCGTCATGATTTTGACAGAAAATTGACGCGCATAGTAAAATAGTAAAAGTTAGGGTGGTGACGAATTGAGACGAATTATAGCAGGAATTGTTTTCTGTCTTTGCCTTTGCGGCGTGAATACCGCGGCGTGGGCGATGCAAAAAGGCGACGCGGGAGACGCCGTGCAGAGTTTGCAAGAGGCCTTGATCGAAGAAGGCTACCTCGCGCGGGAAGCCGACGGCGTGTTCGGTTCGACGACGGAAAAAGCGTTGCGTTTATACCAACGCGATCAGGGACTTCCTGTTACCGGTCAAGCCGATGAAACGATGTTGACGCGCTTGGCGGAGACGGACGCGCCGCGCGACGGTGGCGGCATTTTGTACGCTCCCGGCAATTTGGGCGGAGATATTGTCACTTTGCAGCAATTGTTCGCGGCGGAAGGATATGAGGTCGGTGCGCCCGACGGCGTGTACGGAGAGCAACTTACCCAAGCGGTGCAAACGTTTCAGCGGGAGCACGGTTTGGAAGTGATCGGCGCGATCGATGAAAAAACCTGGTCATTACTCACGCGCGGACGGGATATCGCCATCTCGCGCGGCGCGGTGAAAGGCATGCGCGAGCGCGCGGCACATAAAAAGACAGCGGCGGAACGCAGTCGCGACAAGGCGCAAACGGTGAAAAAATCGTCTCGCTCCGCCGGTAAAATCGGTTTGCAGCAGGGCGACTCGGGTAAACATGTGCGACTTTTGCAAAGTCGTTTAGTGCAAAACGGTTACGATGTCGGGATTATTGACGCGGCGTTCGGCGGCGCGACGCGAAGCGCGTTGCAGGATTGGCAAAAGAGTCACGGCGTAACGGCGAACGGCGTCGCGGACGAATTTTTCTGGAACGAATCGGCGAAACTGATGCCCGCGCCGTCAAAATATTTGCATAAATGGACGATGCACGCGTCGGCGTATTCTTCGCAAGACGGCGACACGGGATCGCACACGGCGCGCGGCAGTTTGCTTTCGCGCGGGCATGTCGCGGTGGATCCGAGTTTGATTCCGCTGGGTTCATTGCTGTATGTAGAAGGCTACGGCTACGCGTTGGCGGATGATATCGGCGGCGCGATTCAAGGCAAAACGATTGATGTCGCGATGGAGTCGTATGATGAGGCGATACAGTGGGGACGGCGCGACGTCACGGTGTATGTAATAAAAAAAGGGCACGGCAAATAAAATCGAGTCGTCTGCGGACGGCTCTTTTTTTATTTTTATATTTTCCGCGTTATTTTTAAGTAGACGCGGCGGCGCGCCGATTCGCGACCGTTTGCAAAGAACGGGTATGCTATAATAAAAGAAATATGGATAAAGGTGTGAAATCATGCGTGTTTTAGGGATTGATCCGGGGACGGCGATCTGCGGTTTCGGCGTCGTGGAGCGCAACGGCAGTCGGTTGCAGGTCATCGACTACGGTGTGCTGACAACGCCGGCGCATACGCCGATGCCCGATCGTCTGACGACTCTCTACCACGGTCTTGTCGACTTGATTGAAAAATATCAGCCGGACCGCGTGGGCGTAGAAGAGTTATTTTTTAATAAAAATGTGACGACGGCCATCACGGTGGCGCAAGCGCGCGGCGTGATTTTGCTGGCGGCGCGGCTGGCGGGGTTGCCGGTTTCGGAATACACGCCCTTGCAGGTGAAGCAGGGGATCGTGGGTTACGGGCGCGCGACCAAGCATCAAATGATTGTGATGACGATGCGTTTGCTCGGCATTCGTGAAAAAATTTCACCGGATGACGCGGCGGACGCGCTCGCGATCGCGATTTGCACATTACTACAGGAACGGCAGGCGGAACGCTGGGGGTTGCCCAAATGATCGGTTATTTACATGGAAAAATTACGCGTCTGGAACTGGACTGGTGTTTACTGGATGTCAGCGGCATCGGGTATCGGTTGCGCCTTCCCGCCTCCACGCGCGAAGCGGTGGGGCTCGGTGAGACGGTGACGCTGTATACTTATTTGCAGGTGCGTGAAGACGCGTTGTCGCTGTACGGATTCGCGAGCGAAGCGGAATATGATTTATTTACCATGCTGATTACGGTGTCGGGCGTCGGACCGAAAGTCGCGATCGGCATTGTTTCCGCGATCGCGCCGGAAGCCTTTTTTGAAGCGATTCGGATTCGCAATAAAGCGGTGCTGATGAAGTTGCCGGGCATCGGTAAAAAATCGGCGGAACGTCTGGTGTTGGAATTGAAAGACAAAGTGCCCGCGGCGTCGGGCGCGCCGGTGGATTGGCCGGAAGATGTCGCGACGGCGCAAAGCGCGACGGGGCCGGTGGCGGAAACGGTGCAGGCGCTGGTGGGTCTCGGTTATACGGAGCAGGAAGTGCGCGGCGCGGCGGAAAAGCTGGCGGCGCAGTACCCGCAAACGGACCGCTTGCTGCGCGCGGTGTTGGCGCAACTCGGTAAAGAAAGAGGATGACGATGGAAGACGAACGGATTATCGCGCGTGAGGAAACGCCCGGCGACGGCTGGCAACAGTCGTTGCGACCGCGGCACTTGGCCGATTATATCGGGCAGGAAACGCTCAAGCGCAATTTGGAAGTATATATCGCGGCGGCGAAACAGCGCGGCGAACCTTTGGATCACGTGCTTTTATACGGTCCGCCGGGGCTCGGCAAAACGACGCTGGCGGGCGTGATCGCCAACGAAATGGATGTGCCGCTTCGGATCACGAGCGGTCCGGCGATTGAACGTCCCGGCGATTTGGCGGCGTTGCTGACCAATTTGGAAACCGGCGACGTACTATTTATTGATGAAATTCATCGCCTTTCCCGCAGCGTGGAAGAGATTTTATATCCGGCGCTGGAAGATTTCGCGTTGGATATTTTGATCGGTAAAGGTCCGGGCGCGAAATCGGTTCGCATTGATTTGCCGCCGTTCACGCTGGTGGGCGCGACGACGCGCGCGGGAGCGTTGGCGGCGCCGTTGCGCGATCGTTTCGGCGTCATTCATCGCTTGGAATACTACCAACCCGCGGAAATTGAAAAAATCATTACGCGCTCGGCGCAATTATTGGGGATTGAAATGGCGCCGGAAGGGGCGTCGGAGATCGCCCGTCGTTCGCGCGGCACGCCGCGCATCGCGAACCGCCTGCTGAAACGCGTGCGCGATTTCGCGCAGGTAAAAGCGGACGGCGTCATCACGTCAGAGATCGCCGACTTGGCGTTGGCGGCGATGGAAGTCGATCATGCCGGTTTGGACGCGATTGACCGTAAGGTTCTCGCGACGATTATTCGTCAGTTCGGCGGCGGCCCGGTCGGGCTTGACACCATCGCGGCCGCGGTGAGCGAAGAAACGGCGACGATCGAAGATGTGTACGAGCCGTACCTGATGCAAAACGGATTTTTACATCGCACACCGCGCGGTCGCGTGGCGACGGCGGCGGCGTACGCGCATCTGGGGATCGCGATGCCGCAGTCAACGTCTGACGGCGATTTGTTTGAGGCGCGTCATGGGTAAAATGCTGATGATCCTCGGCGCCGTGTTGCTTTTGGTCGGCGCGTGCATGCATTTCGGCGGTCACTTTTTACCGCTGGGCAAATTGCCGGGAGATATTTCATTTACGAAAGGCAATACTACTTTTTATTTTCCGCTCGGAACATCGATTTTACTTTCGGTCGTTCTGACGCTTGTCTTGCAGTTATTTACAAGGCGGTGAATACATGGTTCGATGGCAGCAATGCTGCGCGGTTATTTTGACGGGCGCGCTTCTTTTGGGCACGGAGGTGACCGTGGACGCGGCGGGCGTGAAAGGTTCGCCGGGCGCGCGTTCGCGTACGCAAAGCACGCGCGTGGTGAAAGGCGTGCCGGTGAAAAAGCCGGCGAAAGTGAAGATGGGACGTTACGAGGAGAAAAAAGCTCCTCGGACAGAAGCGAAAGACAAACGGGGGGATCTTCGGCAAGTTTTACCGATTACGGAAAATGAACCGGTCGTGCTGGTCGGTCTGATGCGCAACGCTCATTCACCGAAAGTGAGCATCAACGGCGCGTACACGGTGTATAACGGCACGCAAAAATGGAAAACATTCAGCAAGGGCGACACCTTGCGCATCGGCGTGAGCGCGAAATCCATTACGCTCGACGGCAAAAAAGTCGGCGAAACGGTGTATATCCGACCGGAAGGCTTCGCGCTGGTCGCGGTGGACGGCAACGAATACCGTGGCGCGCTGAAATTGATTCGGACGCCGGGACATGACGGCGTGACGGTGATCAACGAAGTCGGCATGGAAGAATATCTCTACGGCGTCGTGCCGCGTGAAATGTCGGCGTCGTGGGAGCCGAACGCGTTGCGGGCGCAAGCGGTGGCGGCGCGCACGTACGCGCTCAATCATAAAAATAATTACGCGTCGCAGGGTTTTGACGTTTACGACACCATCGTTTCGCAAGTGTACGGCGGCGTCGCGGCGGAAGCTCCGGAATCCACGCAAGCCGTCAATGATACGGCGGGCGAAGTGATTTTGTACAAAGGCGAACCGATTGACGCGGTATTTTGCGCGCATTCGGGCGGCTACACGGAAGACAGTGAAAATGTCTGGGACAATTTCGTGCCCTACTTGCGCGCGGTGAGTGAACCGCTGAACGATTTCACCAAACAACGCTGGGAAAAAGAAATTTCGCTCGATGATTTGGAGAGCGCGCTGGCGGCGTACGGTAAAGATGTCGGCAAAATTAAGAATATTAAATTGTCCAAGTTGAAAAAAGCGCCGGTGAAAGCGTTTGATCGAACCGTTTCGGGACGCGTCCGCACCTTGCAGATCGCCGGTAAAAAACAGGCGGTGGCGATCAGCGGCAACCGTTTTCAGCAGATGTTCGACTTACGCAGCACGATGTTCGATATCGTTAAAGGCAGTAAGAACGATCGCTTGAAAATTATCGGGTACGGGTATGGCCACGGCGTCGGCATGTCCCAATGGGGCGCGCAAATCATGGCGCAGCAAAAACCGCGTGATCCGCATCATTATCGGAATATTTTACGGCACTTCTATACGGGTGTCACCATTGAAAAAATGTATTGAAACGAAGGTCAGATATGAACGTCAGTGAATTTAATTATGATTTGCCGGAGGAGCTGATCGCGCAGACTCCGGTCGAGCCGCGCGACACGTCGCGACTGCTCACTTTGGATCGTCAAACGGGCGCTACGAAACAGGGAATATTTCGGGATATTTTAGCAGACGTGCGCCCCGATGACGTGTGGGTCTTTAATAATACGCGCGTCATTCCGGCGCGTCTTTACGGTAAACGGCCGACGGGCGGCAGGGTGGAAGTCCTGCTGCTGCATCCGCTGGGCGAAGACCGTTGGGAAGTGTTGGTGCGACCGGGTAAAAAAGCGTTGCCGGGCACGGCGCTTACCTTTGACGCCGGCGTGACGGCGACGGTGGAAGATCGCACGGAGTTTGGCGGACGCGTTTTGAAGTTTACCTATGATGGCGATTTTTATGAACGTTTGGACGAAATCGGCGAAATGCCGTTGCCGCCGTACATTCACGAGCGCTTGCAAGATCGGGAACGGTACCAGACCGTGTACAGCAAAACGCCGGGTTCGGCGGCGGCGCCGACGGCGGGATTACATTTCACGCCGGAAGTAATGAAAGAAATCGCCGCGCGCGGCGCGACCGTTTGCTATGTCACGTTGGATGTCGGACTGGGCACGTTTCGTCCGGTTTCGGTGACGCAGATCGAAGCGCATCATATGCATTCGGAAACCTATAACGTGAGTGAAGAAACGGCGCGGCTGATTAATGAGGCGAAGCGCGCCGGACGACGGATCGTCGCGGTCGGCACGACGTCGGTGCGCACGCTGGAGGCGGCGGGGCAAAGTGGCGTTGTGAAAGCGGGCCGCGACGCGACGGAACTTTTTATTTATCCGGGATACGAGTTTAAAATTGTGGACGCGATGGTGACGAATTTCCATTTGCCGCAGTCGACGCTTTTGATGATGATTTCCGCGTTCGCCGGTAAAGACCATGTGCTCGCCGCTTACCGGGAAGCAGTCGCGGCGAAGTATCGGTTCTTCAGCTTCGGCGACGCGATGTGGATACGGTAGGTGGGATATGGCAGTTATTACCTATGAATTAGTGCATGAAGACGCGCAAACCGGCGCGCGCGCCGGCCGCATCCATACGCCGCACGGAAGTTTTGACACGCCGATGTTCATGCCGGTGGGCACGCAGGCGACGGTCAAAACATTGTCGCCGGAGGAAGTGGCAGATACCGGCGCGGGTATTATTTTAAGCAACACGTATCATTTGTTTTTGCGTCCCGGCACGGAATTGATCAAAGAGGCCGGCGGTCTGCATCAGTTTATGAAGTGGCCGCGCGCGATGCTCACCGACAGCGGAGGGTTCCAGGTATTCAGCTTGGGCGCGATGCGCAAGATCAAAGAGGAAGGCGTGTATTTCCGTTCCCATATCGACGGATCCAAGCAGTTTTTGTCGCCGGAAGTGGCGACGCACGCGCAGATGGATCTCGGGGCGGATATCGCGATGGCCTTTGATGAATGCATCCCGTATCCGGCGGACTACGAGTACGCCAAGCAGTCGACGGAACGCACGACGCGCTGGGCGAAACGTTGTCTGGAAGTGCATGAGCATCCGGCGCAAGGCATGTTCGGTATCATTCAGGGCGGCATGTATCGCGATTTGCGGGCGCAAAGCGCGCGGGAGATCACGGCGCTTCCGTTTGACGGTTTCGCGATCGGCGGTTTAAGCGTGGGCGAGCCGCACGATCTGATGTATGAAATGCTGGACTACACGACGCATCTGATGCCGCGCGATAAGGCGCGCTACCTGATGGGCGTGGGCACGCCGGATTGCCTCGTGGAAGGGGTGGCGCGCGGCGTCGACATGTTCGACTGCGTCTATCCGACGCGCGTCGCGCGTAACGGCATGGCGATGTTGAAAACGGGCCGGCTGAATATTAAAAATAAACAGTTCGAGCGCGATTTTTCACCGTTGGATGAGGAATGCGACTGCTACGCGTGCCGCCACTATACGCGGGCGTACATTCGCCACTTGTATAAAGCGGAAGAAATTTTCGCGTTCCGTCTGCTTTCCGTGCACAATATCCATTTCCTGCAGCGTTTCATGCGCGGTTTGCGGGAAGCGATTTTGGAAGATCGGTTCGGCGATTTTCAGCGTGATTTTTGGGCGCAGTGGCAACGCTAGAAAAAGATGCGCGTAAGATTTTCGCAGAGCCTTTGAATATGATAAAATAAATAAGATAAGATACAATACGATTAAGGAGGTGCAAATGTGCAACAATTTATGCCGTTAATTAATGCCGCATGGCCGTTTTTATTGATGATCGCCATTTTTTATTTCTTACTGTATCGGCCGCAGCGACGGGAAAAGTCCGAGCGTAAGATGTTTTTAGAACGTCTCGGTCGCAACAGTAAGGTGATTACCGTCGGCGGCCTGTATGGTACTGTAAAGGCGATTAAAAACGAATGGGTCCTTTTACAGATCGCTCCGAAAGTGGAAATTAAAGTCGCCAAAGCGGCGATTCATAAATTCCAATCGGAAGAAGAAGAAGAACCGGTCGCTAAAGAAATCGAAGCAGAGCAGGAAGCGGCCAACCGTGATGCCTGAAATGACAGCGGCGCAAGCGCAGAAAAAAGCGTTGCGCCGTCCTCTTTTGGAAAAACGGCATCACTTTGAGCCCGCTTTAGTCAGCCGCGCTATTTGTGAGCGCATCACGGCGTCCGCGATGTTTCGCGACGCGAACGTTATTTTCGGGTATTTGGCGATGCCGCAGGAAATCAATATTGATCCGGTGCTCCGCGCCGCGCTCGCCGAAGGGAAAACCGTCGCCGTGCCGAAACTCACGGCCACGCTCGGCATCATGGACGCGGTCGAGCTGACTTCATGGGATAATTTGGCGCTGAACCGCTGGGAGATTCGCGAACCGCGCGACACCGCGGTGATCGATCCGAGTGAATTCGACTTGGTGTTAGCTCCCGGCTTGGCATTCACACGCAACGGAGCGCGCCTGGGCATGGGCGGCGGTTACTATGACCGCTGGCTGGTACATACAAATGCAAAGACACTCGGTATTTGCGCCGAGGCCTTTCTCGTCACGCAGATTCCGCTTACGCCGAACGACGTAACGGTAGATGCGGTAGTCACGGAGACCGCCTGGTACACCGCGAGGTGACCGGCGGGGAGGGAGAATAAGTTTTGCGTATCAATGAGTTGTTAAAATTTTTATTGGCGATCGCTGTCATCATCGGCCTCTTTGTTTTCAAAGTAGGCGATTTGGCGGGATCGATCAAACAGGGCTTGGATCTGCAAGGCGGCACGCATATCGTGCTGGAAGCGAAAGACATGCCCGAACACATCGTTACCGATCAGGACGTGGAACAGGTCGTCAAGATCATGGAACGTCGTATCAATGAAATGGGTTTGACCGAACCGATCATTCAGCGTGAAGGTTCGCGCCGTATCATCATCGAACTGCCGGGCGAACGCGATCCGGAACAGGCGATCAAAACGATCGGCAAGACGGCGATTCTGCAGTTCAAAGACGAGGACGGCAATGTCCGCCTTTCGGGTGAAGATCTGGCGACAGCGAAAGAAGAATTGGGACAGGGAAACAAACCTTTAGTCGCCATCGAATTCAATGATCAGGGCGCGAAAAAATTTGGTGACCTGACGACGCAGAATGTCGGTCGTCATATCGCGATCGTATTGGACGGCGAAGTTCTGACGAATCCGGTCGTGAACGAACCGATTTTAGGCGGTAAAGCGGTCATCACCGGTAACCGTTCGCTGGAAGAAGCCAAAGACTTGGCGATTCTTTTGCGCAGCGGCGCGTTGCCGGTTAAAGTCGACGTTATGGAAGTTCGCACCGTCGGACCGTCGCTCGGTCAGGACTCCAAAGATAAGAGCGTCATGGCCTTCGCGATCGGCCTTTCGTTGATTACTCTTTTCATGCTTTTGATTTATCGCGTGAACGGGTTTATCGCCAATGTGGCGTTGCTCGTCTATGTTTTGTTATTGCTTTTGATTTTAAAATTACTGCATGCGACACTGACCCTGCCGGGGATCGCGGGTATCATTCTTTCCATCGGTATGGCGGTCGATGCGAATATCTTGATTTTTGAACGCTTTAAGGAAGAAATCGCGGCCGGTAAAGTGTTGCGTCTGGCGATTCAGGCCGGTTTCAAACGCGCGTTCGCGACGATTTTCGACGCGAACATGACGGTTATGATTACCGCATTGATTCTGTTTGTCTTAGGCAGCGGCACGATTAAAGGTTTCGCGATTACGCTCGGCTTGGGCGTACTCGTCAGTATGTTCACGGCGATTACCGTCAGTCGAACGTTGCTGATGATGCTCATCAACGCCAATATTGTGCATAATCCCTGGCTCTTCGGAGCGCGGAAAGGGGGCTATGCCAAATGAATTGGAATTGGAACTTAGTCAGCTATCGTAAAATTTGGTTTACGTTCTCGACGCTGCTTGTCATTCCGTGCATTATTGCGATCGCGGTCTTTGGCTTCAACTGGGGTATCGATTTCACCGGCGGCACGATTATCGACTTGAATTTCGCGCAGAACGTGACAGTCGCGCAAGTGCGTGAGGCGGTCACCGATGACGGTCTCGGCGCCAGCACGATCCAGCTTTCCGGCAATGTCGACAGCGAATCGGGTCACGATGTGATGATTCGCACGCATAACCTGTCGGCGGAAGAAACGAATGCGGTCGTGGCTCATGTGCAACAAAAATTGGGTGATGTCGATGTGAAGCGCATCGAATCCGTCGGCGCGGTCATCGGTTCGGAAGTGACCGAACACGCGCTGATCAATTTGCTGGTCGCTTTCGCCGCGTTGATCGCGTACATCTCCTATCGTTTTGAATACCGGATCGGCATTTCCTGTATCATCGCGATTACGCACGATATTTTAGTCGTGCTGGGCACATTCGCATTGTTCCAGCTGGAAATTGACGCGTCGTTCCTGGCGGCGATTTTGACGGTTATCGGTTACTCGATGAACGAATCGGTCGTTATTTTCGACCGCGTCCGCGAAAACTTGCGCACGCATCGCAAAACGGATTCGTACGAAACGCTCGCGAACGACAGTATTAAGCAAAGTATCACGCGCAGTTTCTACACATTGACGACCGTTTTGTTCGCGGTCGGCTCGCTGTATTTCTTCGGCGGCGAAACCACGAAAAACTTCGCGCTCGTCATGCTGGTGGGCTTCATCAGCGGCGCGTACTCGTCTCTGTGCATCGCTACCTCGCTGTGGGTGGTATGGCGCAATTATGACGGCAAGAAACATCACAGCGTACGCACGAAAAACGCGTAACGTGAAAAAAGATCCCGGGTTTCCGGGATCTTTTTATTTTGTAAAACTTGATAAGTGAAACAGGGAAATAAAAATAAAACTTTTCGCCGTGCTTTTTATCATGCTGTTGAGCGCGGCCGCATGGAACTGAAAAAAGACGCCCGCGGGCGTCTTTTTTCGGTTCGTCGAACAGTGGCGCAAAGCGCGGCAGCCGCCGCAAAATTTACTTGACTTTTGATTTTCGCAAGCCTAGTATAAAAAATGTAATAAATAAAAATTTATGTTGAGAATAAAGGAGCAGCGACAACATGGCGGCGCAGGAGATGGCAAGCCCTAAGACAGCGGTGCAGGCGTTATTGACGCAAGCAGTGGCTGACGGCGCGAGCGATGTGCATTTTGAACCGCAGGAAAACGGGCTGCGCGTGCGTTTTCGCATTCACGGCAAACTTTGGGAAACAACGCAACTCCCCGGGACTTTTGCGCCCTCCGTGGCGAATTATATCAAAGCGCTGGCGCATATGAACATGGCGGAAAAACGATTGCCCTTAGACGGCAGTTGCACTTTTGAAACCGGTAACAGGAAATATGATTTACGTATTTCCTCGTTACCGGTTTTTTATGGTGAAAAAATAGTGGTCAGAATTTTAGGCAATCCGCTATTTGTGCCGCAATTGGAAAGGCTCGGGCTGTTGCCGGCGGCGCAGTCGCTGTTGGTTCGTGAATTGCGACGCAGCGCGGGATTGATTGTGGTTGCCGGCGCGACGGGAACGGGCAAAAGCACCACGCTGGCGGCGGCGCTAGCCTTTTTGAACGACAGCGCGCGCAATTTGGTCTCGATTGAAGATCCGATTGAATATCATTTGCCCGGCGTGAATCAGGTGCAGGTAAATGAGCAAAGCGGACTCACATTCGCCAAAGGTCTGCGCAGTATTTTGCGCCAAGATCCCGATGTGATCGCCGTCGGCGAAATTCGCGACCGCGAAACGGCGGAAATTGCGATTCGCGCGGCGCTGACAGGGCACCTGGTGTTGTCTTCGATGCACGCCAATACGGCGGCGGAAATACCGCTGCGTTTTGTGGAAATGGGAATCGCGCCGTACCTGGTGGCGGCGTCGTTGACGCTGGTGATTTCGCAACGCTTGCTGCGTCTTTTATGTCCCGCGTGCAAACAACCCTACCGCGGCGTTGCGCCGTGGGCTGAGGAGAGCACCGATAGCGCCTTGTTTACGCGCGGCGGTTGCGAGCGATGTCACGCGACCGGTTATTCCGGGCGGACGGGTATTTTTGAAATGTTGACGTTGGATGAGAGCATTAAAAATCAACTGGCGTTGCCGGAAGGTATTCCGAGGTTACGCTCGTTGTGCGGCAGTCTGACGCGGTTCCCGCTCGCGCAGCAGGTTCGCGAACGGATTGCGAAAGGCGAGGTAGGCGTAGAGGAGGCGGCTTTTTTTGCGAACTGATGGGCAGGCCGATTGGTTGGCTCAGGCGTTGCAACGCCAGGCGAGTGATATTCATTTGACGCCGGGAGAGCCGATTTATTATCGGCGGGAAGGACGACTGGAAAACAGCGGAGAGATCCTCAACGAGGCGGCGTGGGATGCCTGGTGCGCTCATTTTTTAACAACGGATGAGCAAACCATCCTGCGTTCCGAACGTCATCTTGATATTGTTTGCCGTGAACATCGACCGTTGCGTTTTTCTTTCTTTTTCGCCGGAGATAAACTTTGCGCCGGTGTGCGCATTTTGTACGGTTTGGACGATTTACCGAAGGATCCCGATCCGGCGCTTTTGGCGGATGCCGCCGCGTTAAATGAGGGTTTGGTGCTGATCGGCGGCGCGACCGGCAGCGGCAAAACGACGGCGCTATTACATGTTTTGGCGCAGATGAATGAACGGTTTTCGCGGCACGTGATTACGCTGGAAGATCCGCCGGAATTATATTTACCTGCCGGCCGCTGTCTGATTCGTCAACGCGCTGTCGGCACGGACGTGGCGGATTTTACGAGCGGCGTGTGGGAAGCATTGCGAGCTGACCCGGATGTGTTGGTCATCGGTGAATTGCGTCACCCGGAGACGATTCACGCGGCGTTGACGGCGGCGGAAACCGGCCATCTCGTGTTAGCCACCGTGCATAGTGCAACGCTGCCCGCCATGATCGGGCGGCTGGTGCACGCGTTTCCCGCGGCGGCGCAAACGCAAGTGCGTTACCAAATCGCCTCGACATTGCGGTTGGCTGTCGCGCAACGCCTGCTGCCGGTCGGCGCGTGCCGCGTATTATTGCGTTCGTACGCGTGGTGGACGCCGGCTTTGTCACGTCTGGTGCGTGACGGCAAAGAGGCGCAATTGAACGGTTATTTGCAAACGGGCGGTGTGCAGGCGCAAACATTTACGCAAGCGCTGCAACGCGCGCGGCAAGTGCTTTCCGACGATGAAAAAGACGATCTTGAGGAGCAATGGCGACAATGCAGCGATACCACTATATAGCATTGGATGAAGCGCAACATTTGCGGCGCACGGGCTGGATTGAAAGCGCCTCGGAAGCCGACGCGGCAGAGTTGCTACGCGCGCGTTCCTGGTATGTGGTTCGTTTGCGCCGCGGCAATGCATGGGAACAAATTTCGCAACGAAAACTCGGCGCGCGCACCTTGGCGCTTTTTACACAACAGTGGGCGACATTGTTGCGCGCCGGGATTGACGTGCTGACGGCGCTGCGCTTGCTGAGTGAAACGGGTCCGCCCCGCTTGCAACAAGCGCTGACCGATGTCAGCGCGGCGGTGGAGACGGGTGACACGTTGCGGCAAGCCTTGCAAACAGCGCACGCTTTCCCGCCGTTACTGATCGCGCTGGTAGAAGCGGGCGAAGCAGCCGGTGTGCTGGCGGAAAATTTAACATACGCTTCGCTCTACTACCGCAATCAGTTGAAACTGCAACGCTTGCGCCGGGAAGCGTACAGCTATCCGTTGCTGGTGATGCTGGCGGGTCTGCTGGTCGGCGGGATTTCCGTGATTTGGATTTTGCCGACCTTCGCGAATCTGTTCGCCGATCTCGGCGCGCAACCGTCGGCGGTGACGCAAACGGTACTAACGACGGCGCAATGGTTTCATTCCCAGGTCATTCTGATCGCATTCACTCTACTTTTGGTTTTGGGCACGATCGTAGCGTTGGCCATGACGCCGAGAGGACAGATGTTTATCGCCAGTCAAGCGGATCGCTTTACTTTATTTCGCGCGCCGATATACGCGCGCATGGCGCAGGTACAGGCGCTTTTGTTAAAGAGCGGCTTGGATCTCGCGGAGACATTACGCTTAACGGCGGCGGTCACCAATCCGCTATATCGGGAACGCTTGCTTACCGCTCGTACTGCCGTGCGCAACGGCCGCGCGTTGGAGACGGCGCTGCAAGCGGCGGATATCACCGCGCCGGTGTATCTTCACATGGTGCGCGTGGGCACGGAAAGCGGACGTTTGGAGGAGCTTTTGGCGGAGACGGCGACGTATTACGAAGAGGAAAGCGCGCGCAGTTGGGAGCAGTTGAAAACATGGTTGGGTCCGTTGCTTTTGTTGGCGACGGGATTATGGGTAGGATTTTTAATGTACAGTATTCTGCTGCCGATTATCGATGTGGTAACGGCTCCGATGTAGAAAGGATGATTTCCATGCAGACAACAAAAAAACGCAAACATGCCGGTTTTACTTTGATTGAACTGTTAATTGTAATTGCTATCATCGGGATTTTGGCGACGATTGTTTTACCGAAATTCGGCGGCGCGGCGGATCGCGCCAAAGTGGCGAAGATTCAAGCGGACTTACACAGTGTCGGAACGGCGGTAGCGATGTACCAGGTGGACACGGGCAAATATCCGAGCTCCCTGGACGAATTGGTGAATACGACGGACGCCTCGAAAGGATACTTGGAAGCGGTTCCGAAAGCGCCGGATGATGAAAGCTATGACACGAGCAAGTTGGCGACGAAGGGCGAAGTCACTTACAGCTATAAAGGCACGACATACTCCTCGCACGGCGGGCCGAGCGGTAAATGACGCTGACCACTGTCGGCGTTTTACTGTGGCCTTGTCTCGTGGGACCCTGCATATGGCGTTGGGCGGAAGCGTATCGGCGGCGCTATGCCGCGGAATGGGCCGAACCTTTTACGCCGCGACGCGGGTTAACGCGCGCGGAATGGTGCTTCGGCTTTTTAGCGGCGCTGAGCTTGTTGCCCGGTCTGGCGGCCGGGCGTTCGCTCATCGGCACATTGGTATTGTGCGGACTGAGTCTGCTTGCCGCGCTTTGTGACGCGCGTTATGGGGTATTGCCGAGGCGCCTTTCGCTTTTGCTTTTTCTGGCAGGAAGTGCGGAAAGCATCGCGGCGGGACATCTTCTGAGCGCATTGACGGCAAGCTTTTTGGCGGTTGTCGTTGCGGGTATTTTATACGGACTCGCGCGAGGCGGCATGGGACAAGGCGACATTTGGTATTACGCGGCGCTCGCGACTTGGCTGTCGCCGTTGCAAACGTTATTGCTCTTGTGGCTGGCGGCGCTTTTGGGAGCATGCTTCGGCATTTTTTCCCGCGGATTTTCTTCTCGCCGTCAGGCGATTCCGTTCGGGCCTTTTTTGACGTTGGCGGTCGGCTTAGCGACACCGATAGGAAGTTGGCTGGGTTATGGATAAACAATCAAACCGCGGTTATTTGTTTTGGGAAATGCTGGTGGCGATCGCTTTAGTGGGGATCTTTACCGCCTGGTCCGCCATGCAGTATGCAGCGTTTCAGGATCGGCAGACTTTATTGCGAGCGACCTCGGCGCTTTGCGCCGCCATTCATCAGACACAAGCGCTCGCGCAACAAAACCGCGGCGCGCAAAGCAATATGCCGACCCTGCATCTCAATGTCGATCATCGCCCGGCGATGTACTACGTAACAGCGCGAAATACGTTGATCGGTCAACGCGCCGCCTTGCCGGAGGGCATTTCATTCAGCGCGGGGCAATCCAAGTTGGTCCAGTTTCAAAGCAACGGACGACCGATGCAAAGTTACCGCGGCAACTACCAAATCGTGTTGGAAAATCGTCATCATGAACGCAAAAGGATTATTATCAGCGCACAGACAGGACGGGTACGCGTGCAATGAATATGAAATCGCGAGGCTTTATTTTTCCGGAAGTTCTTTTCTTAATTCTGATCATGACGGTGGTTGGCGGAACGCTCGCCGCCACCGTTTTGGGAGCGGTGCATAACGCGGCCAGCGGGCGGGAGCAAACGGAGCGGGCGGCGCTGTTACAGGAGACGGCGGAAAGATTGAAATACGCCTACCTCGTCGATGGCGTGCCTGCCGGTTACAGTATTACCAAGGAATACAATGCGCATCGCTTTACGGTTGATGTCGCCGGTATAGAGGCGACAGAACCGAATATTTACGGCTATGAAATCACGGTCAGCGGCTCACGAGGCGCGGATGCGGTGACGATTTGGCTGCCGCGAGGAAACACACATGCGTAAACACGCGGGCTATATTCTTTGGGAGCTTTTGCTGGCCCTCTTGCTCTGCGGACTGTTGAGTGCGGCATTGGCGCCGCGGGTGCGCGGCGTGTTGCAAACCTTTCAGCGACTCGGGACGGAACTCAAAATCAGCGAGGACAGCCGGTTCATTTTGGGAACGCTGGACAGCTATTTGTGGTCCGGCACGTCGCAAACAAGACCGGGGCGAAAGAATCAATACGTTTTTGTGACGCCGAATCATTTGCGGCACGCTTTTTACGCGAGCGGCGCGCTTTATTTGGAATTAAAAAACGGGCAGCGCCAACCGATGACGGAAGCGGGCGACGGCACGACCAACCGGCCGCGATTTCTTCCGGGAAAAGAAGACGGTGACAAAATGTTTACGGTAGACGACCAAGGCCTTGTGACGGCGCAGTTTACCTGGGTATACGGAGCGCGTCAACAAACGTACGGCACGGCGGTTTTGCCGTACGCGCAGTGGTATCGCGTAGGAGAGACCTATGTCGTGCGCTGAATCGCACCGCGGCAGCGTGCTCCTTTGGTGGTGCGTCGCGTTGTGCGGACTGCTGACGCTTGCCGGGCTTGTGATGCAGCAGGCGTCTGCGGTGCGTACGGCAAGCGCGTATACCGTGACGGGCCTGCAAACTCGCTACGTCGCGGAAAGCGGGCTGAACTGGGCGCTCGGACGTTGCGCCGCTCAAGGATTGCCTGACAATGTGGTGACGAAAGAGCTGGCGGTTCGTGACGGCTACCAAAATCGCGTGACGATGGATCCGCAGGGCACGCAGGCGACGATTACCAGCGTCGCCGTGCACGATGCGGAGCGAATCACGCTTGTCATTAAAATCAACTGCGTACCGAAAGGAGAAGGCAAATGGGAAATTGGCGTCAGCGAATGCAAAAGCTGACCGACGCGGGCAAACGAATATTTGTCTCCTCGCCGTTGCCTTTTTTGGCATGGGAAGGTGACGGTTTATTGTGCGTGCGGGAAAAAGCAAGCGGACCGGCGCAGTGGATTTGGTTGCCGCATGCCGCCGATGATTTGGCGAAAACGCGCCGGGTACTGACGGAAACATGGCATGTGCCGCTGCATACGGTAGTGATGGCGGCAGCCCCCGCGGCGGTGCGGTATAAAACGGTGGCAATGGGAGCGCTCAATGAACGTGAGTTGCGAGAAATGCTGCGCTGGGAAGGAGAACGTTTCTTTCCGGATGTAGCGGCTCCATGGATCGGCACGCGTTCGGTTCCGTTGCCGGAGGGGCGTGTCCGCGTCTTGATGGCGGCGCTGACGTCTGACGCGGTGCCCGACGAGCGCTTGGCGGCATTGGGCGTAGAACGCGTGATCGTAGTTCCGGAAATCGTCGCGCTGGGGGAAGCGCTGGCGGACTCCGCGGGGACGGTTTACTGCGCCGCGTCTCAAATGGTGGCGGAGTATCGGGAGCGCGTGTGGACGGATTGGCGGACGCATACGAGCGCCGCAACGCATTCGGACGAGGTGACTGAAGATGAAGCCATCTACGTGCATGGCGCGGCCGCGCCGAGCAGTATCGGCACGACCCGACCTTGGCCCGCGACCATTCCCGCGGAACTGCTCGGGGATACGCCTTCGCCATGGCGTGATGCCGCGTACCTGCCGGAAGCTGCCGCGCGAGCGGCGCAACGACCGGAGAATGCCGCGCTTTGCCAAACGATTCGTTTAGAAAATCACGCGCCGCAACCCGCGCCGTCTTGGTTTCGACCCGTGTTGGCGGGAAGCCTTTGCATTCTGGCGCTCGCGTTCGGGTATGCGGCGTTTCATTACGCCATGTATCAAAAAGAAATGAGCGCGTTACAAAACGAAACGACGGTCGCTCAACTGTCGGCACTGCGCACGCAGGCAGCCGCGTATCAGAAGGCGGTACACGATCGGCAAGAACATGAGCGAACGCGCTTAACGGCAAGCAAACTGCTGCTCGTGATTTGCGACTCCTGCCCCGCCGATGTGACGCTAACGGAAATTCGCACGGAAAATGAAGACATTATTGTCACCGGAAACTTCCAATCGGGCGCGCCCTTACATGATTGGAGCGAATATTTAAGCGCCCGTCTGGAACGGCCGGTACGAAGTAAAATCGATCGTCATGTAGCGGCGGCGCATACTTTTACGCTGTGGCTGGGTCATGCGGAGGAGGAAGCTAATGCCATCCGTCACTAAATATCCGTTGCTGCTGTTGGCGGCACTCTGGTTATTGACTGTTGTCGCGTTCGGCGGCGGATACCACTGGCAAGCTCGGACCGCGGACGCTATCCGAGCAGAAGCGGCGCAGGCGCATGAAATCGAACGACTGACAGCCCAACTGGCACAACAGGAACAATATCAAAACGAAGCCGCGCGAATAATCGACTGGGAGGCGGACGCGAACCGGGCGCACGTGCAAATGGAAAGCAGCGAAGAGATTCCTTCTGCGGACGAGACCAAACAATGGAAGATGACATTGGTCGGCGATTATTTTCATCTGCTGGAATTATTTGCCGCATGGGAAGGCCACCCGCATGCGACGGAAATCACGTTGACAAAAATGGCGCCGATCAGTCCATCGGTTTGTCGCGCGGAAATTCTCGTTCGTCAAACCGCACCCGTAAAAACCGCACATTGAACTCTTTGGGAAAAGTAAACGCAAGAAATCAAATAGATGTAGTATAATATAAGGAAACGGCGAAAAATACCATTTATTTATATTAAACACTTG
>OJVE01000170.1_pt1 | contig 31267 bp, 32 predicted proteins | sample 1600081 | NCBI WGS metagenome assembly OJVE01 (sample SAMN04436789, study PRJEB24849) | human gut metagenome | biome: human gut; feature: NICU; material: stool | host: Homo sapiens | place: USA: Saint Louis, MO | collected 2011-04-13 | reverse complement strand
AGACGCCGTCGTTGTGGGTCTTGCGGTACTTGGTGAAGATCTTCTTGATCTCCGGGTCCGGCTCCTTGCCGGCCTCCTTGATGGCCTGCTCGACCATGCGCCAGCCGCCGTTCGGCATCATCGCACGCTTGCAGGGGACGTCGGTCTGCAGGCCGACAACGACGTTGTCGACCTCGGGGGAATCGATGTAACCGGCCGGGAAGGCGTCAATGCTGGCCGGGATGTGGGTGTCGACATCGTAGACGCGCTGCTTGCGCTCGACCGCCAGGTAGTTGTCGTCGAGGTACTTCCACAGGTGCTTGGTCTTGTCGGTCGCGTCGGCCAGGAAGGACTCGTCACCGGTGTACGGGGTGTAGTTCTTCTGGATGAAGTCGCGAACGTCGATGTCCTTCTGCCAGTCGCCTTCGACGAAGCCGTCCCAGGCCTTGGCCTGAAGCTCTTCGGCAGTAAGAGCGGTCGCATCAACTGCTGTCATATTCACTCCTTGTGTCGTGCAACGCATCTTCACGTTGTTGTCAAGAAATGATTCTACTAGCCGGTCGATGTGAGCTGGCTGAGAGACGGCGTGACTTATCTCACATTCACGCCGTGTCGTCAGTCGTCGCGGTCGTCGAAGCCGTCGTCGCGGCCGCCCGAGGGCGTGTTCTCGCCCCATTTGCGCCACTTGCGATTGGCTTCCGCCCACAGCGCATTGCGCTTCTTGACGATCTTCCACGCCTCAAGGGCATCCTCGCGGGTCTTGTACGGCCCCATGCGGTGGGAGCTCGGTGAGAGCATGCCCAACTCGGGCTGCTCGGTCTTCGTGTTGAAATACCACTGCTTGTCGGTCATGGCGTCCTCCCCGCACCCATGGTAGCGCGCCGCGGCGCCCGGCACCGCGCCTATGCGGCGGCCGGGCGAGCGCTCCCCTACTCACGGAACGCGTTGGTGACGGGCAGACGCCGGTCGCGGCCGAACGCGAGCGCGGTGACCTTCGGCCCGAGCGGATACTGGCGGCGCTTCCACTCCGCGCGGTCCACCAGTCGCATCACCGTGTCGACGGTCTTCTCGTCGAAGCCGTCGGCCAGCAGGTCGGCGCGACCGTGCGCATGCTCGATGTATGCGGCGAGCACCTTGTCGAGCAGTTCATATTCGGGCAGCGAATCGGAATCCTTCTGCCCCGGGCGCAGCTCGGCGCTCGGCGCCTTCTCGATGCTGCTGACCGGAATCATCACGCCGCCGGGCAGCGGCGTTCCGGCATCGCCGTTCTCATTGCCGACGATGCGCAGCCCGCCGATGCCGACGCCTGCGGCAGCGGCCCGGTTGCGCCAGCGGGACAGTTCCCAGACACGGGTCTTGAGCAGGTCCTTGATCGGCGCGTATCCGCCGACGGCGTCGCCGTAGATGGTCGAATAGCCGCACGCCAGCTCGGACTTGTTGCCCGTGGCGACGGCGAGCAGACCGAGGCTGTTGGAGTACGCCATGACGATGACGCCGCGGATGCGGGCCTGCAGGTTCTCCGCGGCCACGCCTTCGAGCTTGAGCTGGCCCTGGTACACATTGAACATGGGCTCGATCGGCTGCACGTCGTAATGTGCGCCGATGTTGGCCGCCAGGTCGGCGGCGTCGTCCTTGGAACCGATGGAGGAATACATGCTCGGCATCGAGATGCCATGCACGTTGTGTCCGCCGCAGGCGTCGGCGGCCATCGCCGCCACCAGCGCGGAGTCGATGCCGCCGGACAGGCCCAGGCACACGCCGGAGAACCGGTTCTTCGCCATGTAGTCCTTCAGGCCCAGCACGCAGGCGGTGTACACCTCCTCGTCCGGGTCGGGAAGGTCCGCGATGTCGCCCGTCGTCTGATGCTCGGCGTCCGTGTCGAGGTCGAAGAGTCCCAGATGCTCCATGAACATCGGGGAACGTTCCAGCAACGTGCCGTCGCGGTCGACAACGAAGCTGCCGCCGTCGAACACCAGGTCATCCTGACCGCCGACCTGGTTCACGTAGATCATCGGGGCGCCGACCTCGGCCGCACGCCTGACCGCGAGGTCGTAACGCGTATGGGTCTTGCCCTCCTCGTACGGCGAGCCGTTCATCGTCATCAGCACGTCGATATGCTCGTCGGCGAGCCGGGCGACCGGCCCGCCGTCCTGCCAGATGTCCTCGCAGATCGCCACGCCGATGCGCACGCCGTCGATGTCGAGCACGACGGTGCGGTCGCCGGCCGCGAAGATGCGGAACTCGTCGAACACGCCGTAGTTCGGCAGGAAATGCTTGTCGTAGCCGGCCCAGACCATGCCGTCGTGCAGCACGACCATGCGGTTGCGAGGTTTGTCGGACGCGTGGTCGGTGCCGACCGTGCCGACGGCGACATACAGGTCGCCCAATCCGTCGGCCTCCAGCTCGGTCGCCAGCCAGTTCGCCTTGTCCCACGCCGCCTTGCGGAACGTGCGGCGCAACGCCAGATCCTCGATGGGGTATCCGGTCAGCGTCATTTCCGGGAAGATGACGACGTGGGCGCCTTCATGCGCGGCGAGATGCGCGTAGTGCATGATTTTGTCGGCGTTGCCGTCGAGGTCGCCGACGCAGGTGTCGATCTGGGCAAGGGCAAAACGAAGATGGGTCATAGTGCCCTATAGTACCCAGCCGAGATGACGGACGACAGGGACGGCACATGCCGTCACGCGGGATGATCCGTTCCACCGCCCGTCAGCGAAGCTCGGCGAGCACCCGCAGCGAGGCGTTGACATAGAAGTCAACGGCGGGCCCGATCGCGCCGTCCACGCCGACGAAGTGCGGACTGTGCCAGTCGGCGCACCCTGGTTCCCCGTTCGAGCCGATGAACGCGAACACCAGACGGGCCCCGCATCCCGAGAACTCCACGAAATCCTCCCCCGCCATGCTGGGATGTATCGGCTTGAGCGCCGCGTAGGAGGGCACGTCGGCCGCGACCGCCTCGGACAGCTCCTCGTCGCCGACCAGCGGCACCTGGATGCAGTCCCAGTCCACGTCGGCCGCGATCCCGTACGCTTCGGCCGTGTGCTCGACCTCCGCCACGAAACGCCGGTGGACCAGCCGTTCGTCGTCCTGGTCGAAGAAGCGCACGGTGCCTTGGAATCCCGCTTCGGCGGGCACGACGTTCCACACGTGCCCGCCATGCACTTCGGTGATGGACAGCACCACGGCGTGGAACGGCGAGATGTTGCGGCTCACGATGGTCTGCAGGGCGAGGATCATCGAGGCGAGCGCCTCGATGGGGCCGGTGCCCTTCTGCGGGTACCCGGCATGGGTGCCCTGGGCATGCAGCGTGACCTTGAACTTCACGCAGCCGGCCATCATCGGCTGAGGGCCGATGGCGATCTGTCCGGGGGCGTAGTTCGGGTTGTTATGCGTGCCGATGATGGCCTTCACGTCATCCGTCGCGCCGGATTCCACGACCGTGCGGGCGCCCAGGCCCACCTCCTCGGCCGGCTGGAAAACGATCTTCACGCTGCCTGCGATGCGGTCGCGGTGATCGGCCAGCCAGAACGCCGCGCCCAAAAGCCCGGTCATGTGCAGGTCATGGCCGCAGCCGTGCATCACGCCGGGGTTCAGCGAGCTGAACGGCAGGCCGGTGTCCTCGGTGATCGGCAGGCCGTCGATGTCGGCACGCAGCGCGATGCGCGGTCCCGGCACCTCTCCCTCGATGAGCGCGACGACGCCGGTCTCCAACGTCGTGTCGAGCACGTCTATGCCATGCCCGCGCAGCAGACGGGCCAGATACGCGCTGGTCTCGACCTCCTTGAAGCTGCGTTCGGGATGCTGATGCAGATAATGCCGTATGCCGATCAGCTCGTCCGTGACCCCGACATGTTCGACCATGATTTACGTTCCTTCCCCGCGAGATGTCATGCCATGTTACCTCTGTAGCTTCAATATACGCTTGGCGATGGCGTTCGCGATGCCCTGCACGATCTGGACCAGCACGATCATGATGATCACGGCCGTCCAGGTCACCGTCTGGTCGACTTTCTGATAACCGTCCAGTCGGTCTGGTGGCCGGCGATGTCGTACGCATGGGACCAGGGACTCATCGCGTCTCCTCCTTGTCTGCCGCGGACGGCTGCGGCGATGGCGTCCTCGTAGCCTATGGGGTCCGCCGCCGTGCCGAAGTCGATGACATCGCTGGAACGTGACAGCTCCCCCGAGAAAGTCGCGCACCAGCGCATCGTCGCCCGAGAACTCGTAGGTGATCGAGCCGATGGCCGAACCGGATACCGTGTCGATGAACCGCTTGGTCACCGCCTGCTGGGGTGCCGCGAACACGTTGCACACATCTCCGCGCTCCACGACCCGGCCGGCGCTCATCACGGCGACCACGATGAGGGCGATGACGATGTTGCGCACGGTATGGTTGACGCGCACCGGCTCATTGTCGGGAGAGCCCGCCTGTTGTGTTGCTGCTGTCATGTTCGTTCCCCCTCTGATTGGTTGACAACGCCCACCATACGGCAGCGACGGCGGCAGTCGCGGGGCGGGTCTGATAACGCGTTACGGGATGCCATCCAGCGCTGTTCATACACTGGGGATGACCGAATTTCGTATCGCGGAGGTTGCGTACATGGCATCGGACGACATCATGACAGCGGGCGCCGGAGGCGCGACGGCCACCGTGCGAGCCGACATCAAGGCGGCGTTCTTCGACATCGACGGCACGCTGACGAGTTTCGTGACGCATGTGATCCCGCAGTCCTCCATCGACGCGCTGCACGAGCTGCAGGATCGCGGGGTGAAGGTGTTCATCTGCTCCGGTCGGGCGCCGTCGCACATGACCGTCGTGCTCGACATGATGCCGGTGCACTTCGACGGCATCATCGCGCTGAACGGGCAGTACTGCTTCGACGACCACGGGCTCCTGGAGAAGGAGTCGCTGCTGCCCGAGGACATCGTCACCATCACCCGCTGGCTTGACGAGCACCCCGACGTGGTGGCGAACTACTGCGAAAAGGATTACGTCTACTTCAACCAGATCACCGACGCGATGCAGGCCACGTGGCGCCAACTCGGCAAGACCGCACCGACCGTGAACATCGACGATCCGCACGAGAGGGCGCTGAAGTATGAGACGTTCCAGATCAGCCCGTACATCAGCTTTGAAGATGAAGCGAAGCTGTCCGGCATGTGTCGCAATGTCAGAGGCGTGCGCTGGCATCCGGACTTCACCGACCTGATTCCTGCCGACGGCGGCAAACCCGAGGGAATGAAGCGGTTCATGAGGCATTACGGCTGGACGCGTGAGCAGACCATCGCGTTCGGAGACGGCGGCAACGACGCCGACATGCTCGCCTTCGCCGGCATCGGCGTGGCGATGGGCAATGCGACCGAACCGGCGAAGGCCGCGGCCGACTACATCACCGATGACGTCGACCACGACGGCATCATGAACGCGCTCAAGCACTTCAACGTCCTGTAGCCCCCTCCCCTCCCGCTGGCGGGAGGTGGCGCGCAGCGCCGGAGGGTGGTAGCAGACCCGGCACGCATACGAAGAGCCCTGACCCGACGAGGGTTCAGGGCTCTTCCATGTGTATCGGAGTGTCGGCTTCGAATTGCCGCCGCGCTTACTTCACCACTTCGATGGACATGATGCCGGCAGGTTCGAGCGGCGCGTCGGAACGGTCGGTCGGCACGGCCTCAAGCTTGTCGACCACGGCCTTGGACTCGTCGTCGGCGACCTCGCCGAAGATCGTGTGGTGTCCGTCGAGCCACGGGGTCGGCACGGTGGTGATGAAGAATTGGGAGCCGTTGGTGCCATGCGCCTTGCCGTCGCGGCCGCGACGCAGGCCGGCGTTCGCCATGGCCAGCAGATACGGCCGGTCGAATGTGAGTTCGGGGACGATCTCGTCGTCGAAGTCGTAGCCGGGGCCGCCGGTGCCATTGCCCAGCGGGCAGCCGCCCTGGATCATGAAGTCCTTGATGATGCGGTGGAAGGTCAGGCCGTTGTAGAACGGCTCATGGGACGGCTGGCCGGTGAATGGGTCCGTCCATTCCTTCTCGCCGGTCGCCAGACCGAGGAAGTTCTTCACGGTCACGGGCGTCTGATCGTCGAACAGGTTGATGGTGATGTCACCTTCGGAGGTGCGCATGATGATGGTAGTCATGGCTCCAAGTGTCTCATGGGCTTGAGACCGGCCGGAAGCTCCAATCCCGTCATGCTTTGAGAGCATGGACGGGACCCCGGACGGCACGAAACCTGTCAAGGCACCTTTAGCGGCAACCGAAATCCCGCTCTCGATCGGGGCATCGGGGTTGAAGGGACTGACAAGGAACCTGGGGGAGGCGGCACCTACCAAAGCACCCGACGTCGGCGTCGTCGGCGATTTCATCTTTTTCATAAACTCTTCATCTTGGCAGTAATAAGTATCGTCGATGAGATCTTCGACTGTCACACCAAGTGCCTTAGCAATAAGGAATACCTGTCTCAGATTAAGTTTCGTCTCCCCCTTAAGCATCAAAGTAACGGTAGGTCGTGAAACCCCCAAGGCGTGCGCCAAATCTCTCTGAAGCTTACCGGTTAATCGCATATAACGACGAATGTTGTAACGTGCTACGTCTTCAAAACGCTGCGCCTCTAACTTCACTTGTTCTGATGCGTCTGTGACTTCCATGGGTAATCCTTTCCAAATAGAGGTAAGCATATCAAACGATGTTTAATATTGCTAACTTATTTGGCGTGTCTGCATTTGCGGGGCGGAAAAATATGCGCATGGATGAACTCGTGCCGTCAAATGTTTTTCTTCCTGCTGCTCAAAAGGCGGTGCATCGTTTGGGGGAGATTATCGATATAGGGATATATGGCATCGACCGACCTTGTTGGAGATGCGGACGGGTCTCTGTGGCGATCACCAACCTTTGTCCCCTTGACTGTGAAAGTGGTATTTCCTTGGTGGAGGATTGGGAGAGCATGGATATGTGTTATGCCAAGGAACTCTTGGAAATTGTCGGGCATCCCGTCGCAAGGCAAATTAAATATCGGTCTTCGCGTAGGGGCGGGCGTTATATGTCAAATGGTTGCGCATATTGTGATGCGCTATTCGGGAACTTTTGTATAGATGAGGACATTCTGGATGGGCAAAGGCCTCGATTGATTACTTCTGTGAAAAGACCCGTGCAAGAATGGGCGGTCATGGTAACTCAATTCCATCTTTGATTTGAAAGCTTTTTCTACTAACGATAAAACCGCATTGCTGAGATGCGGTTTTTCTTATTTCGACACGCCGTAAGTTAACCTAACTTGAGGTTAAAAAAACCAACCTATATACTGAGGTTAGGAATTTTAACTTAGTTGGAATGAGGTTAACGATGTCGAACATGAAGAGGTGGATGGCTGAGGTGGGTTTGACCCATCGTCAGCTTGCCGTCCAGCTCCATCAGTCGCCGGCCAGTGTGACTCAGAAGGTCAATTCGCGCACGCATTGGCAGCGCAGGGACTGTGCTGAACTTCGTGAGCAGTATGGCTTGTCGTCTGATTTCGTTCAGGATCTCATTCCGTATGAGGCAGCGTTTCCCAATGGCGCGCAGGAGGTTCGATGATGGCTGGTGGAATTTTCGAGCAGTATGCCTGGCCGGAAGAGCGGAGCGATTACGTGGAGGTATGCGACGGATGCCGCACTGCGATCTGGTCGACCCGCTGGAACGAGGAGACATCGGACGGCTTCGACGCGTTCCTCGCCAGGGACGGCTGGCACGACTACATCGACCAGCTCGATTCCCGGATGGTGAACCTTTGCCCGGAATGTGCGTTGCGCGCGCTGCGGCGTGGTGAGATTAGGACGCTTGCCGATTGGCAGATCCGCCCGGTGCGTGCTTACACGCACGCCTTCCAAGAGGTCCACGCGCAGCTCTCCGCCCGCGAACGGATGGTAGCGGGCCTGCTGTTGACCGAGGGGAGGGCGTCATGAGCGACGAACAGTGCGGCAATCCGCTCCTTGCGGACCGGCGCAGCCACATGAACTCCAATGGGTTCGTGCTCGGCACGTCCGGTGGCGGCAAGTCCTTCAACGTGAAGGCCGAGATGGCCGATATGTTCCTCGACCGCACCTTTGACGAGACGAGCGACGAAGCCGGAAGACTCGTCTTCTCCCGCGACCCGTCGGGAACATTCATCGACGGCATGGTCTTCGGAACTTCAGGAGGCGGTGAGAACGCCGATCTCGAAGTGCTGTGTGCGTTGCCCTACGAGCTTGTACGCCCACATGCTAGTGCCTCTGTCCTGGGTCCGCTGGTCGGCGTAGGGAATGTGAAGAGGCTGTCCCTGAGCGTCAAATACCTTGATGGTGAGATATCCATCGGGCGGTACGACCGTGTATCCGGCTTTCTTGTTGAACAGGCGCGCGCCCTCGTTGGTGGGGATGCTGAGTATCAGCTCAGCGCCGTGGTCTGCCGCCCAGGAGTCGCAGAACGCCTTGATCTGCAATCCGATGCCTTCGCGCCGATGCTTCCTGACGACCGCGATCCCTTCGATGAGGGCTGCATGCTCGGCGAAAGCCTCTCGTATCTGTGCGGCATGGACCCCGCTCGTCCCGGTGCGGTATATGAGCGTCTCGGCTACGTAAAGGGCTGGCTGGATGAGGGCCGCGCCTATCAGACGGTCCTGTCCCCATACGCCTATGTACGTAGGCCTGATCGTTCCATCATCGTGTCTGACGACTGCTGGGACGCTTTGATCGAAGTCTTTGATGTCCCTGATGAGCAGGCTCTTGATTGCCTTTGCCTCGCCATCCGTTGCGGCGGCGCGTGGCCCGTCGACGGCGAGGGAGGTGGTGCGATGGTCTGATCCCATTCGTTTTTCTCTCTTTCTCTGCAACTAAAAGAAAAAACGCCCGTTCCCGATGCTGGAACGTCGGGGACGGGCGGTGCAACCAATATTCCGAGCGGCCGCGGATCCCGTATCTTGCCGGATCCCGGTCCGTGGCCGCTCAATGCATTGTCTTGGAGTAGTGATCACACATGAACGACTTTACTAAAGCCTCCCGCATGTCTTGCTCTGTGTCTCCCGAGTGTAAATGGGTTTTTCACGCGTCGGTTTGGACGTTCCCGGTCGTGGTGGCATTCGCCCGCCACAACGGTCCGGGCTCCGTCGAATCCCGTCGCCTGGCGTCGATGATGGCGCACCCGTCCATGGAAGGGAGACTCGCGTGAACTGGCTTGCAATCGTATTGATCGTGTTCGTCGCGTTCTCATGGCTGATGACGCTGGCCCTGTGCCGGACGGCACGTCTCGGCGACGAGATGCACGACAGATTGGCCGACGGGCGACGTGCCGCCCAGCAACGTGAGGAGGACCGACCATGAGCAACATCGCACTGTCATGGGCCTTCAAATGCCATGTGGGCAACGCCTCGGCGAAGGCCGTGCTCGTCTACCTCGCGGACCGCGCAGACGACGACGGCACCGCAGCCTATCCGAAGATCGCGACCATCGTCAACGTCACCGAACTGTCCGAACGCACCGTGCGCACCGCGTTGAAGACGCTCCAGGAACGCGGATTCATCCGCCGCGGCGACCAACGGTACGCGCGCCTCGGCAAGGGCGGACGGAACCGCCTGCCCCAGTACTGCCAGATCGTGTGGGACCTCGCGGTCGAATCCGACCCGTCGACCCTCACATGGATCAGGGAGACGCACGCCGAGGAACATGATCCGGCGACCATGAGCGTCGACGTGGACCCCGCCGCCTCGACCGTGACGGAAAACGGCGAATCCAAGGACGTGACTCCGGAAAACGTTGGAACGAAGCCGTTTTCCAGCACTGCAAATCTCGCAGGGCTGGAAAACGATTCGGAAACGGCACTGCAAATCTCGCACCTCCAGCACTGCGAGAGCTGCACCCCCAGCACTGCAAATGCCGCAGGGCTGCTATATAAGGATAAAACCCTCCGAGTAAACCCTCCGAGTAAACCCTCCTTCCCCTCTGCCCCTACGGGGCATCTCCCCGCAAGCGGGGCGACCGCCGCCGAAAAAACAGAAACCGAACAATCCGACGAGGACGACACCGAAATCGCCGAAGCGGCAGGACGGGTCCTCGCCTCGCTCGGCGAGCAGCGCTCGATACTCGGCCTGGCCACGCCCTCACCGACCAAAGCCGACCGCAAGGCCATCATCGGCCTGTACCGCAGGCTCGTCGACCAGGGAGCGCAATGGCCCACCCTCGTGATGGTCGACGCGATCGGCTTCGCCATGAACGGCGATTGGTGGCCCAAACGCATCCGCAACGGCCGGGCCCTCGCCAGACGCTGGGACGAACTCAACGACGACATGATCCTCGCAGCCGGCCGCACAGACGGCGACGCACACGCGCAGGCGGTTCCGGCGGCCGCGCCGGAACCGGATGCTGCGCCATGGCTGCCCGACTGGGCCGTGGAGACGCTGGCCGAATTGGACGGACAGGACGCGACGGCCGGAGGGGAGGCGACGGCATGACCACGCGCATCGACTGTTCCGAGGCGGGCTTCAGCGAATTCCTCCTCGCCAACCCGCAGCTCGACGGGCACGCGGACCTGATCTGGCAGCTGCACGCCGTCTACTGGCGCAACAAGCGCCTTGGCCATCCCAAGGCCGTCGGCCTGCTGATCCAATACGCCCGGGCATGGGCCGCCCGCAATCCCGGCGAAACCGCCATAGGACGCCTCCAGGCCCGCAAGACGCCGATGACGCAAGGACGGCGGCCATGAACGGGCGGGACATGATGCCGGCCTGCGCGAGAATCGCCGCGGTCGACCCGGCCATGGCGGATCGCATGTGGAACACGACGACCGACGACGATGGCCGGGACCTGGTCGACGAACGGATGCGCGGCAAGGGCCGCGTGCTGTGTGCCGCGTGCCCCATGCGCCTCGACTGCATCAGCCGCGCTCTCGTCAACGGCTGGAAGGACAAGGCCGTGTACGGCGGGCTCGACTATCCGAATCGTTGGACTCTCGCGCGCCGGATCTCCCGCGATCTCCACGTTGACGCGGCCGGCTTGCATCGGATCTCCCAACGGCGGATCCGCGAATGGCTGGACGCCCACCCGGACTGGGACGGGCTCATGCGACGGGAAGGCAGGGACTACTGGCGGCAGACCAAGCGCCGCCAACGCTCCTGTCGCGAATACGCGCACGACGAGCCACTCTTCCTCAAAACCGAAGCCGTGCCGGACGATCTGATTCAGGGCAGTCTCTTCTGACACCCGCAGCCGCGGTCCGGGCGTGGGCCGCGGCACCTGCCGGAAATACCGGAACCGGCGGATACCGAAACACTGAAAAACCGTAAAACCGAAATACCGAAACACTGAAAAACCGAGACAAGGAGAAACCGATGAACGATGAGAAGAACCGCGAGCCGATGGTGATCGCGTTGGCGACCGGCAAGGGCGGCAGCATGAAGACCACGAGCGCCGTGTTCCTGGCCTGCGCCCTCGTGGACCAGTCCCGGGGCGAGCAGCGCGTGCTCGTCGCCGACGCGGACGTGCAGGGCGACGCGAAGGACTGGTGGTACATGGCCGCCGAGCTCGGAGGCCCGCTGCCGTTCGACGTGATGTCCGCCGCGCCGGCCGACATCACGCATCTGCGCGAGCTCAACGGCCGTCTCGACGACCCCGTCGACTGGATCCTGATCGACTCCGCCCCATACGGGCGCGCGTTGGACGAATCGGTGAACAACGCCGACCTCGTGGTCATCCCCTCGAGCCCCAGCCGCATCGACCTCGACCAGGCCGCCGGAGTGAAGGACCTGTGCGACCGGCGCGGCGTCCCCGCCGCGATCCTCCTGTGCCGCACCGAGGCCAACACGACCGCCCTGCGCGACGCCCTGGCATGGATCGACGACGCGGGCATCGCGTGCTTCGAGACGCTGATCCCGAAACGGCAGGACATCCTCAACGCGAAATCCACCCGCCCCCGCGGCACGCGCCTGCATGAATACCGCGACCTGGCCGCCGAACTCAAGCAGACCATGCGACAGCTCAAGGGGGAACTGTGAGGAACATGAACCTGACGCCCCGCCCGCGCGACCTGACCATGCTGCTCAACAGCGACCGGACGGAACCGGCAAATACCGAAAGACCGAATACCGACATACCGAAAAACCGGAAGGACGGAAAACCGGGATCCGGGGAGGGCTGGGTGAAGACCAGCGTGAGCCTTCGCGCCTCGACCCGACGCCGGCTCAAGGCCTGGGCCGCCGAGCATGACATGCGCATCCAGGAAGTGGTCGATGCCGCCCTCGAAACGTACCTGGGCTTGAAATAAGCTGTGAACCTATGGACAAGGAGAACAAATGACAGAGAAGGAAAAGGCCATCGAAGACGAGACCATCGAACTTCCGATCGAGCCCGCGGAAAAGAAAAAGCCGCATCGCGGAAGGATCGTCGTCATCACCATCGCCGCACTCGCGCTGCTTGCGGCGGGAGGCATCGCCTGGAGGACGCACGAGGACCGCCTCATGGCCGAGGCCAGGGCGGACTGCGCGGCCGAGAGCGAACGTCTCCACGTCGCGACGACCGCGTACAACGCGCTATTGAACGGCAAGGCCGCCAGCATGGCGAAGACCGACGTGAAAAGCGTGAAGGACGCGAAGACCCTTGACGTCCTGTCCAAGGCCATGAAGGCGCCCACGCCGAAGACCGTGTCCTGCAAAGCGGATTCGAGGCCCGGCGTGCAGGATGCCACGAAGGGCGTCACCGCGAACGCATCATGGTACAAGGCCCACACGAAGTCCCTGAACGGGCTGGTGAACGCGGTCGAAACGTCCAAACTCGACAAGACCGTGGACGACGCGAACACGCTGTACAAGGAGACGGACGGCAGGGTGGCGGACGACAAGACCCGCGCAAGCCTGATGGACGCCATCAGAAAACGCGACGCGGACGCCATCGCGAAGGCCGTGAAGGCCGTGAATGACTCGAAGGCGGCGAAGGAGAAGGCCGACGCGGAGGCGAAGGCCAGGGCCGAACAGGAGGCCGCGGCGGCCGCCGCGCAGAAGGCGCAGGCGCGGCAGTCATGGCCCTCGTCCGGTTCAGGCCACACCGGCTACACCGGCAACGGTTATTCCGGCGACACGTCCACACCGAGTGGCGGCTCGCCCGGGGCATCTTCCTCGGGCTCCACCGGAAGCACCCACTACGACTGGGAAGACCGAGTCACTACAAACGAATCATGCGCTTCCGGAGGCTTCTGCCCCATCGGCTGATTCCCTCCCATCCCCTCTCCTCTTTCAGGGCCCCTCGGCATCCGTCGCGGGGCCCTTCCCACCCCCGGCGGATGTCCAAACCGACGCCCCCCGGACGGTGGTTCCATGGTGTGCGTGCACCGGACGCGCCCGATATCGCATGTTATCGGCGCCCGCCCGCGTGGAACATCCGGACGGGCCCGCCCCACGGCGGACCGGGGGAACACGCGTTCCCCACGTCCCGCCCCGGCGGCACCGCCGGGGCGACCCGCAAGACAGGAATCCCTGAAAGGAGAGGGAACATTGGTTTCCGAAAAGAACGACAAGAAGCGCCGCCGTCTGCAAAGCCCCTGAGCCTGGGATGCGGGACATCCCTTTTCCATCAATGCCTCGACGGCGTTCTTCCGTGCTGTCTCAATTGACGTGGCGTCTATGTCGTAGGCGCGGATCGCGTTCCCCAACGACGCCCAATCTTTGCCGACAGCAATTGCCTCATCGACCAGACGCTCGATAATCACAGTTAAGAAAACGCCGTGGCCGCAAGACGGCTCGACGATCACTTTATCTGGAATGCCAGCCCCTGACACATAGCCGGCCACGTCGAGAATCAGGTCGACAACCCATTTTTCGTATAGGCAACACCGTGGTGCACAGATGCCATAATCCTCCCGAAATCAGATACTCCTCAGTATCACCTATTAGAAACCGACAACGAGTATCGGCACGACCCGTGAAACGCTGTTCTCAGCCGACCAAACACCGGAATCCCCAGCATCCCTTCCGTGGGCGGGAGGTTATCCCTCAGCATGGCTGCGCGGGCGGAGCAGAGATCGTTCTCCGCGGCCGCCAACGCATCCTCGTCCGTGGCGCCCACAAGGTTCCGCAGCACGTTCGTTCCCGGAATCAGGTAGGGATCGAAGACACGCTCCATCGTCACTCCAGTCCGTAACGGCGACGGGTGCGGGCAAGAAGTTCGGTGCCATCGATTGTTCCCCGCGCATATTCTCCGGCATCGCGCATGAAGGCCCTCGTCACGTCGCCGCCTTCCAACCGCACGGACTGCACCGACAGCCCGACATTCTCCGTGCGGCGGCGCATCTCGGATTCAGATATCGTTTCAGTTCCGAACATCACACCAGTCCCCTTCTCCCTGATTCTCATTTCGTGGCCCAGGGCCTTCGACCTAATGACCCATATGGTGCCTAGGACCTTTGTAATCAATCCCGGCGCTCTTGTCATCCCCGTCTTGCCGGGCAAGGTTCTTCCGCAGCGTGTCGCCGAATCTGTCCAGCAGATTCGTCCTGTTGCGGATCGGATTGGACGTGCGAAGGGCCTTGCCCTCCCTGATCCTGCGAATCGTTCCGATGTGCTTCGTGAGCTGGTCCCGGATGGCGTCGAGGCGTTCGGGAGCGAACATGCGCATGCGCGACAGTTCGTGCGCCACCTCGTCGGGCCAGTCCGACAGGGCGTCCAGGTCGAACCGGTCCCAGTCCTCCACCAGTCTGAGCTGCCGCAGGGCCAAGGGGCGGCCGGTCGCCGAATAGAACGGCTTGGCGAACCAGTCCCTGCCGTCCACGTCGAGCTCGCCGCTCCACAGGCTCGCTCCCGTGTCGTAGATCGGGGCCGGACGGACCTCGAGCGTCTCGATGTCGCGGATCAGACCGAAATTGTTGTAGTGCCGGTCGGTGTTGCGCATGAGGTAGTCGACCACAAGCCAATCGTCCGTGGCGTCACGGATCTCCCGTTCGCCGACTCCGAAGCCGACTGCGGCGTGGATCCACTGGTCATGCGAGTTGAGTCCATTGGTGGTTTTGACGGATTGGAGCACCTGCCAGGCGGAGACCAGCTCCTCATGGCTGGTGAGCATGTCCTCGCACGTGCAGACCAAGCGGTTGCCGCTGCGCGCCGGCGAATACGGGACGGCGGGAACGCCCAGCCGCACGCAGAGCTTCGAGGCGATGACCTCGTTCATCGGCTCCTGGCCCGTACGTCCTGACTTGACGAGCAGCCTCCTGCCGGTGGTTTTGTCGATCGTCCAGCGTTTGGGAAGGTCGCCGCCCGTGGAGACGTCGGGAGCGTTGAGGCTGATGTCATGGGACGACGAGTACGAGGTGAGCAGGATCTCGCCCAGCGCCTCGTCGAAGGGATTGTCGAAGAAGTTGACGTCCTTCCATTCGACCGGATCGTCCTCACGTTTGACCCAGTACTGGTCCGACAGGCTCAGCCCGTAGGTCCGATCGAGCAGCTCCCCGGTCGATGACGCACCAAGCGATTCGAGCACACGGCGAATTCCGTCACGGGTGGAGGGGATTGCGCGGGACCTCCACCATTCGTCGATCCTCTTGGCGTACAGCGCGCTCTTGCCGTGCGTGGTGAACTCCAGGGGCAGGCGATTGGGGTCAAGGACCTCGCCCGAGGAGCACGCGCGGCCGGACGCGGGTTCGTATTCGAATGCGAGGACCGGATGGTCCCCGCACATGATCAGCTTGCGTGGCATGCTCCCCCTTCCTTTCTGACTCGGCGTTTCAGAAAATAAATTCTACAGGCGTGAATCGAACGTGGGTGCGGCGGCCCGTTTCATGGCGCGGCGCTCGGCCCTGGTTGGCCGCTCGAGAATCCACTCGGCGAGCATACGGATGAGGATGGATGCGACGATCACGCCGATGGATCCCCAGAAGCACGGGACGAAGTCCGGCTTCGCATGGTCGGTACAGAACCAGACGACCAACGCGAGGATCAATGCCAGGCCGGCGGCCAGGGCGGCGAGCTTGTGGAACACGAGGGCGAGCGTGCGGATGGGATGCGTGACCAGTCCCACAGCCAGCGCGATCACGACGAGCAGCGCGACGATGCCCGCGCCGATGATGGCGATGCCCAGGTATATCGCGAGCATATAGAGTCCGAACATGATCGGTTCTTCCTTCTCTCTTTTCTAGTCCGTTTCTTCGGGCAGGTAGGTGTAGTCGACGGCGACGCCCTCCGCCTCGAGCAGCACGGCGGCCTCACGCACGGCAGCGGCGTGCCGTTTCGCGGACGCCTCGGCCCTGATCCAGTCGGGCAGATCGTCGGGCAGGTTGGAGACGCGCGAGAACGAGAGCGCGGCCCGCTCCTCTCCCCTGTGGCGTTCCACGATGGCCGCGACGGCACGCCTGTGTTCGGCGAGATAGTGCTCGAGCATGTCCTTCATCCTATCCGAGGGTTGGATCCGGTATTTCTCCGACTCGTATTTCTTGACCATGTCCACGGTGAGGTTCGCGAGCACGGCCACGTCGTGCTGGGTCATGCCGATGCGTTCGCGCGTCGCGCGCATCCACGCCTTGGACTCGCTCCAATCCCCTTCCGCCATGATCCCTCCTGGATATAAGAAAGCCGGGTCCGCCCGCGCGAACCTCGATTATACTTTTAGTATAATCGAGGTTTTCGGCAGGGCGGACCCGGCGTTTCCCGGTTTCGTCACTCGGTCGGGGCCGGCGGGTTGTCGCCGGCGTTGGCCTTACGCTGCTGGTCGAGCATTTGCTGCTGGATCAGGACGCTGTTGGTCTGGGCCGCGTACTGTTTCTGGACCATGTCCATGCTCCCCTTGTGGCGTTGCCCTTCGACGTCGGCGAAGACGAGCTGCCGGATCGCCTGCGCGAGCTGCATGAGCTTGGCCTTCTCCAGAATGGACACCTTGACGGTGTTGCGGCCGCCGGCCTGGTTGACGAAGTCAAGCTGCGCGTTCATCGTGTTCGCCAGGTTCGCGGCGGCGAGCACGAGGAACAGGATCCCCACAAGCGCGCTGTCCTTCATGCAGGCGAGACCCGCGATGAGGAAGATGCTGGTGTCCACGGACGCGATGTTGCGCAACGGGATCGTCTGTGTGGACGAGCCGAGCAGGATTACGCCCAGGAGGGTGTTCGGGCTCTTGCACTGCACTCGCATGCTGCTCGCGGCGATGCTGGTCTTGAACCAGAACAGGATCACCGACGGACTGAACCGGTCGCCGGTGATGTTGGTCTCTTTAGTCTCCTTTCTCTAGTGTTTATTGCCGAAGTCGAAGATGACGCCGCGATCCTTGTCGACGACGAGCGAGGCGTCGAATTTGCTGCCCTTCTTCGAGGTGAAGCCCTTCAGGCTGACCTTCTGTCCGGCGAGCAGCCGGCGTATGGCGGAGTCGGTGACGGTTTTGCCGGCTACGGTCGTCCAGGCGCGCCAGCCGCATCCTTCCGTGGTCCTCCATGTGCCGTCGGATTGTTTCTCGCGCCGGTTGGTGGAGCATTGGAACACCTTGCCTGTTTTGATGACGGGCTTGCCACAGCGTGGGCATGGGCCGAACGACTCCGTGTTCCGCGTCTTCGTCTGCACATGGTCCTGCCGGACGGCGGACCGCGCGTCGGCCGGGATGCGCACGGCGAGGTCGCGGAACTCCGTTTCGACCTGCGCGGGGTCAGCGTGGTTGTGCTCGACCTCCGAGAGTCGTCGTTCCATGCCGGCGGTCAATGCCACGTCCTTGAGCTTCGTGGCGACCACGTCGATCAGGGATCGTCCCTGTTCGGTGGAGCGAAGCTGCTTGCCCTTGCGGTCCACGTATCCGGAGTGGACGAGCTGTTCGATGATGTTCGCCCTGGTGGCGGGCGTGCCGATGCCTCCCGAGTGGGATTCGTCGTCATCCAGGGCGGCCTTGAGTTCCTTGTCCTCCACCCAGCGGCTGGCGTGCTCCATCGCGGCGAGCAGCGTCGCCTCGGTGAACGGCTTCGGCGGCTTCGTCTTTCCCTCGGACAGTGTCGCACCGCCCTGCGGGACCGGCGCGATGAAGACCCCGTCGGTGAGGTTGACAGGGATGATGTTGCCCGCGGTCTCGTCGGTGTCATCCTGGTCTTCCTGCGGGGCGGCATGCTCGATGGCGTGCCATCCGGGCGAGACGGGCTGGTCGGAACGGCTGGTGAAGCGGCATTCGCTTTCGGGCAGAAGGCGGCCTTCGTCCGGATGTTTTTCGCACCAATGCGGGTCGATGTTCGCGACGACGTTCGTCACGTCGTGCACGTAGTCGTCGCCCACGGCCTCCCACATGCGGTGTGCCACGCGCGTCAGCACGAGGCGTTCGTCATCGCCGAGTTCGTCGAGCGCCGCCCTGTCGGCCTGCATGGTGGGAAGGATGGCGGTGTGGCCGGCGACCTTCGCGTCGTTCACGGTCAGTTCGAGTCGCGGCCGTTCCGGTTTCGCGGACGGTTCGATGAAGCCGGTGACGAGCCGGTCGCCTTCGGTGAGGCCGCGCAGCGTGTCCAGGTCGTCGTGGGTGATGTACCGCGAGTCGGTGCGGGGATATGTGGTCAGGCGCTTCTCGTAGAGCGACTGGAGGGCGGCCAGGGTGCGCGCGGCGGTCAGGCCGTGCAGTCTGCTCATGTCCTTCTGCAATCCGGTCAGGTCGTACAGGCGCGGTGGGACGTCGTGCTGCTGCTTGCGTTCGGCCTTGAGGATCTGGAAGGTGAAATCGTCCGAGTTGACGATCCGCAGCAGCGTCTCGGCGTTCTCCCTCTTGTCCAAACGTTCGCCGGTCAGTCTCCATCCGCCCATCGGGGCGACGACCTTCCAGTACGGTCGGGCCACGTGGCCGGCAATCGCCCGGTCGCGATCCACGATCATGGCGAGCGTGGGCGTCTGCACGCGGCCGACCGTGAACCGCGCGTTGTAGACGAGCGAATAGGCGCGACTCGCGTTCATGCCGATGAGCCAGTCGGCCTTAGCACGGATCATCGCCGCGTCGGCGAGTCCCTGGTAGTCCGTCTCGTCCCTCATGGATTCGAGGGCGACGCGGATCGCGTCCTCCTCCAGGCTCGCGACCCACAGGCGTCGCATCGGCTTGGAGATTTCGGCATGCGCCACGATCCTGCGAAAGATGGCCTCGCCCTCGCGGTCGGGGTCGCATGCGTCGACAAGCATGTCGACGTCGCCGCGACGCATCAGTACCGCGACGACCTTGTATTGCCGGTCCGCGCCCTTGTCCCGGCTGACCTTCCATTGCCATTCGGGCGTCGGGTCGATGGGCAGCGTGTCCAGGCTCCACCTGCCCCAGTCGTGGTCCTTGTATTCGTCGGGCGCGGCCAGGTCGACGAGGTGGCCCTGCGCCCAGGTGACCAGGTCGTCGCCGACCTCGATGTAGCCGTCATGCTTTTCCGTATGCCCGCCGAGCGCCTGGGCGATGGCCTGGCCGACCGAACGCTTCTCGGCTATGATCAATCGCATCCCGCATCACATCCGATCATCAATAGTTGCCGGACACCCACGCGGGGCGGCCGTCGTCCGAGGTGTCGGATTCGGCTACGGGCTCCTGCGGGGCGGTCTCGCCTTCCGCCGCCTGGACGTCAGATCCGGTCGTCTCCGGATCCGATTCGGCGACGGTTTCCCGTTCGGGTTCGGAGGGCGGGGTCTTTCTTCCGCCCGGCGCGGCGACGAGCTCGCCCTTCGCGTCGAACGCGATGTTCTTCTCCGTTCCGGTCATCGCCAACTTATCCGCGATCATCGTCCGGCTCATGCCGGGGAACGCCTCCTCGAATTGCCTCGCCGCATCGCGCAGCGCCTGCACGCTCTTGCGGAAATTGTCGAGGCGGTTGTCGAACTTCTTCGCCGCCGCCTCCTTGCGCTTGAACGACTCGCGTTCGTCACGCAGGAAGTCATCCACGTAATCGGATGCCATGTCGTGTTCCTTTCCAGTCTTGTTCTCATCGGTTCCCGGTTTCGATCCGGCTGGAACCATGTTCGCACGATCGGATGCGCGCCGGTTTGGACAGTCGAGCTCCGCCAAGGATCACACGCGCGTGATCCTGGCTTCGCCGGAAACGGAGCGCGGCCCTGGGGTCCGTGCACGGTCATCGCCGACCCTTCCGGGATTTCCAGGCGTCGACGCCTGGAAGGGAACGGTCGGCCGGCCATGGTTCATCATCGCAATCCCGCGCCCGCGTCTTCGGACCTGCGTGTTCCATGCCCCGCTCCGGGAGGGCTTCGCCCGATCATCCCGAAGCGGGCACGGCCCACGCGTCCTCCACCGCGCGGCGGGACCGCGAGGCTGCCCCATGTCCGGCGAAAGGAAAACAGGAACGCCGGCAGGACACTAAGGAGTGGAACCATGCAGATGGAACCGATGGAATTGCAGCACGTCGTCTTCGAGACCGACGAAGGACGAATCGACGCGATGTGGAGCGACGTGCGTCTCCACGCGCACGACATCCCCGACGGATGGCACTGCTACGCCGTCAGAGGCGGCGACGGCGGCTGGCCGCCATGCAGCATCGAGAAGAGCGCATGGGTCAACCACGCGGGCGACATCGTCACACCCTACGACCTCGACCCGCTGCTCGAAAGAAGCGACTGGATGCTCGTCATCAGGGACTGGTGGTTCACCGACGAACCGGTCGGGCACGCGGAATGAAAGGAGACCCGACCATGAAGGAGCAGAACGTGGCCTTGGAATGGTTCCGGGCCAAACACGACGAGGTCGACGACATCCCCGACGACGGCCTCTACTGGACAAGCATCGAGGACTAAACGTCATTGCCGTTCCCGGCCGAGTGACGGACCGGGACCGATGCCGCCCGCATGACGCGGGCGGCGCCTCCGGCGGCCAGAGGACGGCTACCGTCCTCTGGACTCCCCGCGCCGGGAACCGTTCGGACCCGACAGGGCATCGCCATGGCACGGAGGCCACAGCTCGCCGACGGGAAACGGAGCGCGGCACCAATGCCGCGCGCATCCCGAGGATTTTCTTTTGACCAGCCGGCTGACGCCTTGATCATAGCGGCACGCGGAACCCGTCAACGCCCGCGCAGCGAAACCGAAGTCTCGACGCATTCTCATGACGGAACCCGCTACCACCGCTAGCGCTTTCGCTTGACCAACCGGTCAAAAGAAAAATATCCTAGAATGGAAAACAACGAAAGCAAGGAGGCAGACATGCCGGTCATCAGCATGTTCTTCGGAATCATCATCACCATGAACGCGGACGACCATGTCCCGCCGCACATCCACGCCAGATACCAAGGCCACGAAGCGTCCTTCACCTTCGATGGCAACCTGCTCAAGGGAGACCTACCGCGCAAGCAGCGCAAACTGGTCGAGGCATGGGTGCTGCTGCATGCCGAAGAGCTGGAAGCCGACTGGGAGCTGGCCTTCAACCTCGAACACCCGTTCAGAATCGACCCGCTACGCTGACAAGGAGGCAACGGACATGACCATCGACTATTCAATCAAAGTGACCCAATGCGAACCCATGCCCGGCTACAAGCTCAAGGTCACCTGCTCCGACGGCGCGACCGGAATCTTCGACATGTCCCGATACGTCGAACGCGGCATGTTCAAACCGCTCAAAGACCCGCAGACGTTCGACCGCGTGCGCCTCGCGTGCGGCGTGCCCTCATGGCCAGGAGACATCGACATCGCCGCGGAACGCGTCCGCTCCGACATGCAAATCATCTAGGAACCCGCGCGCCCCTGCCCAGACCGTCATCACGACGGCCGGGGCTTTTTCATGCCCGCGTGCATGACGGACATGCGCGCCACCGACAACCCACCGACCCCGCGATTTTTCGCGGGGCCTTTTCATTTCCCCTGCTCCAGGTGTCCAAACCCGCCGCCGTTTCCACGACGGACGATTGGTGTAAGACACCGGCCATTCCCTCAAGGCCATGAGCGAAAGGAGCGAGGAGTGAACGCGATCATCCTTCACGGCATTCCGCAATCATGCCGTGCGAAATCGCTCCCAATCAATGAAATTGATATGGGAGCAGCAAGCGACGTGATTGGATATCCAATCACTCGATTCGCGATGCGAATCGGCTTGCCGGGAAGACCCGTGCCCCATGGTCGGCGGAGCCTCCAGACCGCTCGCGCGGCATCACAGAAAACCCGTCCCCACACCTCACACGGAGGCGTGGAATGAGCCGGGCCGAGAACAGGACGCACTGCGTCGAGAAGATCATCAGGTTCACGCCGGACGAGTGGGAGCGGGTGCGGAAGCTGTATGAGGAGCTGACCAGGTACGCGCCGGAGCACCGGTCGTTCAGCTCCTACGCGCGCAGGATGCTGTCCGAACGGCGCATCCACGTCACCGAGATCAGGCCGCTGACGGACCCGGAGCCGATCGCGCGCGAGATCGACCGCATCGGCGTGAACGTCAACCAGATAGCCCACTGGGCCAACGCGAACGAGCACATCACCGCCGGGCAGGTGGCCGAGCTCCGCGCGTCGTTCGACCGCATCGAGCGTCTACTCGGCGACCTGTTCGCCGACAGGCGCGAAGCCCGGAAGGACGTGTGAGCATGGCGGTGGTCAAGCTCGGCAGGCCCGTGAAATCGAATCTCGGCGGCGACAACGGGGCGATGGCGTACATCATCAACCCCGCCAAGACCGACGGAGGAAGACTGGTCAGCTCCAACTACGAGCGGACCAGGACGGACTACGACGCGCTGGCCGAAGGCATGCTCGACGACAACCGCAGGTCGCCGAAAGGCATCCGGAAGGACAGCCGGCTGGCCTACCACATCAAGCTCAGCTTCAGTCCCAAGGACCCCGTGACGCCCGAGCAGGTGCACGAGCTCGGCGTGGAATTCGCGCGCCGGATCACCGGCGGCGAATACAAGTTCGTGGTCGCCACGCACACCGACCGGCACCACCTGCACGACCACATCATGGTGTGCGCCGCCTCCCGGTACGGGAAGCATCTGAAGGCCGAGCTGCCCAAGGACATCATCGACCAGTGGCGCGCGGTCAGCGACGAGATATGCCGCCGCGAGGGGCTGAGCGTCGTGTTCAACCCCGTCGTGGAGGAACAGACGCGCAAGATGCGTGGCGGTACGACAGCCGCCGGCGACGCCGGAACGTCGCCGGCGCGCGACCCCAAATACGTCGATGAAGCACCCGTACGGAGCGCGAACGAACCGGAGACGAAGGCGCGGAAGGCCTCGGGCGGGGAGCCGTTGGAACGCCGGTACGGCATGTCGATGGAGGAGATCTACGCGTCCGCGAAAGGCCTGGGCGTCAAGGACAGGCTCCGCATGCTGATCGACCTGACCTCGTCCACGGCGGAGAACTTCGAGGACTGGAAGGACATACTCGACATCCGAGGCGTGGACGTGACGGTCCGCGGCCAGCACCTCACATACACGCTCAAGGACACCGGCTTCAAGATCCGCGACGCGAAACTCGGCCAGGCATACGACATGACGAACATCATGGCCGGGCTGCAAAGCACGCCCGTCATCCCCATCACGTTCAACCGCAGACTCGTCGCCAAACAGACCAGGAAGACGATCACCGTGTGGCTGCCAGGCACCCACCGGAAGAAGAAGATCACGTTCGACGCGAAACGTCTCGTGGACGACGGCGGCTCCACACTGCGCGCGTTCCTCCCCCGCGACCGCGACCAGATCATCCTCGACCCGTCCAACCGGTACGCCGGCAAGACCCCGACGCCCGGCCTCTACCAGTGGTTCGGCGAGCCCACAAGCCGGCTCGAACCACTGACCTCGCCCGAACGGCTGCCCCTCAGATACGGGGTCAGCCCCGCCCAGCAGCGCTACTACCAGGCACAGGCGCGCCGCCTCGACCGCCTCGCCGGCGAGGCGAAGGCGCTGAACGCGGCGATCCGCTGGACCAGGCTCGCGGGCGGCGACAGCGCCAAGGGACTCGGTCTGCTGCGTGCGAAGGTCCGCGAATCGCACGACGAACTCCAGTCCGCCGTCATCGCGTTGCACGACGCGATCCAACGCGGCGACCCCGACCTCGTGGCCGAGACACGCGGCGAGATGGAACGCCGCGAGGCCCTGTGCGACCGGTATGAGGGCGAGCTGGCAGCCATCGAACGGGAAATCCACACGACCCGCGACCGCGAGCAAACGGAGACCGAGCAGCGCGAACAGCAGCAGCACAAGCGTGGACGGTCCATCTGAACCGTCCCAGGAAACACCAACCGACAACAGAAAGGGAACCGCAATGCCAATCGAGGAACAGGCTGAGGAGAAGATCCAGAACGCCGTCCAGACCATCATCACCGGAGGCGCGAAGCTCATGCTCAGAATCCCCAAGGGCGTGGCCATGGCGATGCTCCGCGGCGGCATGAAACTCGCGAAGACCGGTGTGCACGCCGCCGGCGAGGCCGTCAAGAACAAGATCGACAGCGGCGAGATGTCCGAGAAACGATTGCAAAGAAAGAAGGACGGCGACCTGCACGAGCTGCAACTCGACGACTCGACCATGCGCGAAGTACAGCACAGCCTCAAGACCGCCGGCATCGACTACCACCTCGAACGCGCCGACCAAGGCCAGTTCATCCTGCACTTCGCCGGCAAGGACGAAGACCATGTCCGCCACGCCGTGCAACGCGCGTTCAAAGGCATGGGCCTGGACGTCACCGACGACGACTTCACCGTCGAGCAGACGGAACAGACCCGAAACGAGCCAGAACCCCCGGCGCGGGAGACCCCGGCCGGACCGGCCGCGAAGCCCATGCCGACGCAGCGCATCGCCTGGGACTTCGTGGACCCGGAGGTCATGGAGATGGCCGCGAACAGCCTCGCCGCCCGCCACCCCGAACTCTCATGGGACAAGCTCATGGGCGACACGACATGCGACGAGCAGGCCGGCCGCGACTTCGCGGACCGGATCATCGGCAAGGCCGCCGCCGACCCGAGCCTGCGCGACGAGCTCGACGACATCCTGCGCGACGACTACGGGCAGGGCGCGCAAACCCAGGAGCGGACACGCAAGCAGACGACCGAGCCGAACCGGAAGACGCCGACATCGAAGCCGGAAAGCGAACCGGAACCCGCACCGGACGAAGCCCGGACACCGGCCACGCGACAGCAGACACAGGCCAGAGCAGACAATCCCAGGCCGGCCGGCAAAGAGCAAAAACCGAAGCCGATCCGATCGAAGAAGGCACTGCTTGAACGCTTCAAGACCCGACTCAACGAGAACCTCGCCGAACAGAAGAACCACATGCCACCCACCCAGAACAGGGACCGCACGCCCCGCAAGGGCCGCTGAAAGGAAAAACCACAATGAACCAGCAGGAACAGGCGACGAAACGCGCCGCGATCTTCCAGGACACCATCAACGGAACCAACGACCCTACCCCATGGCCGGTGACCATGTGGGCCTCGTCCGGCGACACGATATGGACGGCCGGCACGGCAAGGACAGCCGGCGAGGACTCGGTGGGCATGATCTACGACGCCGGCGACACCATCGCCCACCGGAACACAATCGCCGGCGACACCACCCGCGCCACCGAATCCTTCGCCCTCAGACCGACGGACGAGCAAAGCCCGATGGACGCGATGCTCGCGGGCATCGAACAATGGAACCACCGCCACCCCGACCAGTGGGACACCGTGACCACACCGGGCGAGTACCGCATGACGGATCCGACGACCGGCCGACCGCTCCCGATGGGATGGAGCGACAGCCTCGCCGTGGCCGCGTCCGCGGCAGGCCGGCTCGACCCCGACCTGCTCCAGGCCAGCCTCATGCAGAACGCGGTCGAACACGAGCCGCGCCCCTGCGTGTTCTTCCTAGAGGACAACGGGTACGACCTCATGATCTTCTCCTGGCATCAAAACCAGCAGGGACTGTTCGACGCGATGACCTTCAAACACCTGCAATACGACGACCTGAGCATGCAGGTCACGACCATCAGCCACAGCGAGGACATGAGGGAATCCTTCCCCGCCAAGACCATGAGCGACGGCGAACTGCTCACCCAAAGCCGCGTCTACCGGGACGAATACCAGTACTGGCGCGAACACGACGGCGGACCCGTCGCCCACGGCATGACCGGCCGCGTCATGCGCAGCGGACTGCTCAAACCGGGACTGGAGCAGAAACCGCTGCTGACCCTGAACGACGGCCGGCGCGCCCCGGACTGGGACGAGTTCACCGACCAGGCCGCCATCTCGATCCTCCAGGGCCACCCCGTCTCACCGACGCCAGCACTCCCCCAGCAGGAGCGGCCCGGACGGTCCGCCGATCCCGCGGACGAGACGCCGGAACGGCAGGAACCGGCGCACGCGACCACGGCCACGAGACAGGTCTGGCCGAACGCGTGGGTGGCGAACAGGCTCGCGCACACCTATATATTGCACGCGAAGGACGGACGCGACTGGCCGAAGATGATCGTCGGACTCCCCCGCGGCACCGTCATCGACGGACAGGACCTGACCGGCTGGGCCACCGACATGTTCATGAGCGGCAAGAACCAGAGTCAGAAGAACGAGGGACGGGCCGTCAACCTCAGATTCAGACCCGGCACCCCAGTCGAACTGTTCACCGGCCGCGGCGCGGAACGCCGCACCGTGCAGGTCGACCCGCAGACGCTCGTCCAGGCAATCATCGACGCGCAGAAGCGCAGCCGCGACGCCGAGGAGACGCTCGACACGGCATCGGTGGAACTCGCCTCGAAGACCGTGGAGGAATCCTGGCCGCAAATCGAACGCATGCAGGGCCGGTTCGCCGAATACCGGCGCGACGGCACGTACAAGCCGGCCGTCGCATTGAAATGGGCGCGCCGCCTCGTCGACCGGACCGCCGGAGGGGACGAGGGACGGTGGACCAACCGCCAACGCCGTCAGGCCGCCAGGCTCCTCATCCGGGAACTCGCCGGCGCACAGGAACCGATGCAGGACAGAGGCAAAACGCCGACCCGGCCAACCATCGAACAGGACGCGGAGGCGACGGACACGCCACGGAAAACGGAACCGACCAAGGAGACGGAACAGGGACGGGACCACGACGAAGCCGGCTCGCCGGCCGCCGACCCGGGAGCGAAAGCCGAACCGCCGGAGACGACGCGCCGCGACGATCCGGAGCGACGGCACACGGACCTGAAGTCAACGCTCGACCGGTTCCATACCAAGCTCAGGGAGAACCTCGACGGACTCAACACAGCCACGCCGGCACCCGGCATCGACCGGAACCACGGCCAACGGAAAACACTATAAGAAAGGGGCGAACCATGGCGAGAAAACGCCTATACGCGAAGCAGACGGCCCCGGCCGAATACGAGCAGATCGACCTGTTCAGCCTTCTCGAAGAGGAACAAAGACAGGCCGACAGGATAGCGGAGCAGGTGCGCGGATACGAGATAACGGTGGGCCACGTCGCGGTGCAACGGCTCCGCGTGCGCGGAGCGGACGACGAGACGATAGCCGCCGTGGCGGCCGAATACCGGGAGAACCGGCTCCGCGGACTCGGCCGGCGGGACGCGCGGATCGCCGCCGAGAACAAGCTCGGGGTCGGCGCCGCCACTCCCGGCGAAACCACGCCGCAACCTGTGGTAAAACGTTTTACACAATTCTCCGGCACGGAAAACAACACTGAAGAAAGGAACAACAATGGACGAGATGACATGGACCGACCCGCAGCTCAAGGCACGCTACGAGGAGAACAGCAGGAAGCTGGAACACCTGAAGGAGACGCTGCCGAACCTGTATTCCGAGGACGCGCTGCCGTACAAGGTGTTCACGACGAACAGCGTCCACGGCATCCAGCGGATGCGTCTCATCTGGCTCAAGGAGCACCATCCCCAGTGGTTCAGGGAGATGATGATGGCCAACGTGCTCGAGGAGCATCTGCGGGACATCGAGACGCGCACGAGGGAACGCCAGGCGCAGATCATGGACCAGCTGATGGAGTCCAGGCACCTGCTCAACCGGACGGACTGCCTGAAGGCGGCACCACAGCTGACCGACCTGGACCGGCTCAACGGGATGAACGAGGCCCAGTCGGAGTCGATGAGCATGGCGATCCACGAGGTCGTGGAGAGCTTCTAGCATCCCTCGACGCGCAGCGCGCGCGTTCGCCCCGCGAACGCGCCGAAGCGAACATCGCCGCCATCCAGACCCTCAAGAAACTCGGCGGAGACAACGGCGGCCGGCCCTCAGCGAAGCAAATGGATACGCTGCGCGGATATTCCGGCTGGGGCGGATGCGCGGACGCGTTCTCGGACAAGCCTGAATGGCGGACGATCCGCGACGCGATAGAACAGGCCCTCACCCCGGAAGAGTACGCGCAGGCGCGCGCCTCCACACTGACCGCCTACTACACGCCCGGCCCGGTGGTCAAGGCCATGTGGGACGCGCTCGACATCGGCCCCACACCCATCCAGGTGCTGGAGCCCGGATGCGGCACCGGCAACTTCATGGCCGGCATCCCCGACGACGTCGCGGCGCACGTGTCGGGCGTGGAACTCGACCCGATCAGCGCGCGCATCGCCGCCGCGCTGAACCCGTACGCCACGATCCTCAACGCGGACCTCGCGGACTGCACCATCCAACAGGGATCGTTCGACCTCGCCATCGGCAACGTGCCCTACTCGGGCGACATCAGCCTCGACTACCGGACCACGGACGGCGGCACGTCCCGCCTCCCCCTGCACGACTACTTCATCGAACGCTCGGTGGACGCGCTGCGCCCCGGCGGCGTCGCGATGCTGCTGACCAGCAGGTACACGCTCGACAAACGCTCCGAGACCATGCGCGCCGACCTCGCGAGGAAAGCCGAGCTCATCGGCGTGGTGCGTCTGCCGTCCTCGACGTTCGCCCGCCAGGCCGGCACCGAGGCCGTCACCGACGTGCTTGTGCTGCGCAGACGCGAACGGACGCTCGACCGCACGCCCGACGAGGCATGGATCCACTCCACACCGATCGCCGTGCCCGGCTACCAGGACGTGACCGTCAACGTCAACCAGGCGGTCGCCAACGACATGCCCACGCACGCGGTGGGCGACATCAGACCAGTGATCGGCCGGTTCGGCGGCGACTTCGACGTCGTCTTCCAGGGCGCCGCGGAACAGATCGGCGAACGGCTCCGGACGATGCTCTCCATGCAGATCGCCCACGGCAGGCCGCCGTTGCAGCTGGGCGAGATGGAACCGGCCGAACGCGCGGAGGTCATCGTCCGCCCGGACCATGTGACCCCGTTCGAATACTCGGTCGACCCTCGCGGCGTGGTCTGGTACGGCGACGGCGCCACCGTCACCGAGGCCGCCCACGGTCAGGGAGACGAGGCGCGCCGACTGCGCGGCATGATCCGCCTGCGCGACCTGGCGCGCGAACTCCAACGCCTCGAACTCGACCCCGCCCGCGTGGACGACCCCGCCGTGGAGGCCAAACGCAAGGAACTCGACCAGGCATACGACCGGTTCACCGGCGAGTTCGGACGCCTGAACGACCGCGCCAACCTCCGCGCCTACGACAGTGAGGAATCCGGCCGCCACCTCGTCATGGCGTTGGAGGAGACCGACGAAAAAGGAAGGTTCGTCGGCAAGGCGAAATGCCTCTCGCAGCGGACCATCAGCCCCGTACCGCCCATGCCCGACCATGCGGACAGCCTGGACGACGCGCTGAACATCAGCCTCGACCGCGCCGGCAGGGTCGACCTGGAACTCATCGCGCGCCTCGCCGACACCACCGTCGAGGAGGCCGAGGCCGGCCTGGGCGACCGAATCATACGCGACCCCGACACCGGCACGGTCATGCCCGCCGAGGACTACCTCACCGGCGACGTGGGAACGAGACTCGACCACGTCACGGCCATGGCCGAACATCTGAGACGCCGCGCCGGCACCGAGGCCATGACCGAGTTCACGGCATCCACCTACGCGACGCCGGAGGACATGCCCGCCACGGAGCGGGCAAGCGAATGGATCAGCGAGGCGGGCGCGGACGTGTGGCGCAGCCTCAAGGACCCGTACTCCGCCGAATCCTACAGGGATCCGGCACCGGTCATCGAACGCATCAACGGCCGGGACGCATGGACCATGGGCTGGAGCCGCAACCCGGAACTCGTCCTCGCCCTCGCCTGGCGGGCGGTGGAGGAACTTCCCGAACAGCACGCGCGCGTCACCCTCGAACGGTCCGACACCGGAGAGAGGAAGCCGTGGCAAGCGCCGGCATGGCACCAATCGCACGGCACCAGCCCGCTGTGGGACGCATTGTGCTGGACATGGCGCGACGGCGACGCCCCGCAGAACTACGCGCCGATCCTCGCGGACCGGGACATGCCCGTCAGGGACCTCGCCCTCTTCGTCCACAAGATCGCCCACACCGACCGGCTCGACACCGCCGACAAGACAGCGATCCTCTCCAACCTGTTCGAAAGCTGGCGCGCCGACGACGCGAACGGCCGGCCCGTCTGGACGGACACGACCATCGGCGGAATGGCACGCACTCTCATGCCCGACACCGACGATCACACGCGGCTCGCCGAACGGCTCGCCACCGACATGTCCCTCAGCGAATGGATCTGGGGCATCGCCCGCGACATGCCCGAAGACCTGCGCCAAGGGCAGAAGCACAACGCCTACGGCGTCCCGCCACGCGTCGTCGACGCACGCCCCGACGACTACCAGGCGTTCCACACACGCCGCGAGGAACAAATCAAGCAATGGCGGGAACTGCCGGAGCACGCCGAGGCCGCGCGCGCCGACCAGGCGGACGCGGAACGGCTCGAACACGTGGCCGGCCTGCTGGAACGCGTACAGCCCACCCCATTGGAGGCCGAGCAGATCAAGGCGCCGTTGGGAGCCCCGTGGATCCCCGCCAGGGACGTCCACGACTTCATGATGGAGACGTTCAACGTGCGCGGCCACGGGCTCACGCCCGGCAAGCTCGCCCAATACTCGGTCGACTGGATTCCCCAGCTCGGACAATGGCGCGTCGGCTACTCGGGCGGCGGCGACATCGACTACAAGGCCGCGAAGACGTACGGCACCGAGGACCGCAACCCGTTCCAACTGCTGGAGGCATGCCTGAACAACGCGCAGATCACCGTCACCAAGGACTCCCCCACGGAGACCACGGCATCCGGCAAACCCAAACGCGTCAAGGACCAGAAGGCCACGATGGCCGCCATCGAGAAGGCCAACGCGATCCGCGACGCATGGAACCAATGGGTGTTCAGGGACCCCGACCGCGCGCGAAGGCTCACCGCCCTGTACAACCGCAGATTCAACAGCATGCGCCCCCGCCACGTCGGCGGATCCTACCTGACCACGCCCGGCATCGCCCACGGCGTCCGGCTCCGCTGTTTATGTTCAATGGTTTTAAGACCGGTTGAGCGTTTGGTTTTTAGTCCGAA
>OJVE01000160.1_pt1 | contig 32160 bp, 22 predicted proteins | sample 1600081 | NCBI WGS metagenome assembly OJVE01 (sample SAMN04436789, study PRJEB24849) | human gut metagenome | biome: human gut; feature: NICU; material: stool | host: Homo sapiens | place: USA: Saint Louis, MO | collected 2011-04-13 | reverse complement strand
GCGTTGCCGCGGGTACGGAAAACACTGACGCCGTCAACGTGGCGCAGCTGAAAGCTCTCCAGAGCAAAGCATGGAAAGACCTTGTTGCGGCGAAGGATGAGCTGGGTGGCAGAATTGCCGGAAATACCACAAGCATTACCGCTCTTTCCGGGAAAGTACGCACAAACACGCAAGATATCGGGCGTCTTAAGACAGATGTAAGTACAAATGATACAAGAATCAGATATTTATATGACAATATGCCTTTCATGCACTACGTTTCTGTAAAAAGTAATGGTAGTGCGCCGAATGAAGGCAACTACAAAAATGATGGCGCAAAAGCAGAAGCGGCCATTGCTATCGGTGCCCATACAGCATCAGATGGCGATAGTGCCGTCGCTTTGGGCGCGCATTCATTTGCCAGAGGGCAGGACAGTGTCATCGTCGGTGCAGCTTCGTACAATTCTACCGGTGCCAAACCGGTCAAAGAGGGACAATTCGATCAAAGCATTATCCTCGGATCAAATAGCACCATCTTTGCTCAAAGTGCGGAAAATGGTGGCCGGGAAGATAAAATTATCGGGAACATGAACAGAGTAGAGGAGTCCTACGGCACATTTGTCCGCGGTACGGGCAACATGGTGTATGACGCGTATAATGAAAAAGCGCTGCTGACCGACGAAGATAAACAAAAAGAGCAGGACTTCCTTGATCCGATAGACGGTGGCGACCCGACAGGTCTTTTCCAAAAAGGAAGAAGTCATGTCACTGTCGAAGGTGACGGTAACTTAGTAGGGGGCGCTCTCTATACGCAGGTTTCCGGCGTGGGTAACGAAGTTTCCAATTCGCAACCTGATGAGAATAGTCCAAGCACTCCGAGAGTGACCTACAATATCGTTACAGGCAACAGAAACACCGTTATCGACTCGAGTCATAACCTCATCATGGGCGACAACCACGAGTTGGAAAAGGTGAACGGAAATATCATTATCGGCTCGCAGAAAGCGGAGAAAACGAAAACCGAAGCATCGAACGTCACCATCCTCGGCAATGACGCCAACGTCAGCGTCGAAGGCGGCGTGGCTTTGGGTACCGGTTCCGTAGCAAGTACCGCTGCGGAAGTGGCCGGTTATGATCCTCTCACGGGCGAAGCATCCACAAAGACCACGGCGACATGGAAATCCGGAAACGGCGCTGTATCTGTTGGTACGACGGATAAAACAAGACAAATCACCAACCTCGCCGCAGGTACGGCGGACACCGATGCGGTGAACGTCGCCCAGCTCAAAAACAGCAAGACCGCTGTCGAAGCAGGCGACTATGTGACCGTTACGAAAAAAACGGAAGACGGAAAGGGAACGACCTACACCGTCAAAGGTCCGAGCCTTACTTCCGTGGACACCAATTTGACTGTTACGGATGACAAGGACGCGAACGACAAGAAAGTTGGCTACAAACTCCAACTGAGCAAAACGCTTAAGGGACTGACAAGCGTTTCAAGTGATGAATTCAAAGTTGGCGATAAGACATATATCAATAAAGACGGTATCAATGCGAACAACAATAAAATCACCAACGTGGCAGCCGGAGCGGCAGACGGTGACGCGGTCAACTTCAAACAGTTGAATGACGTTAGCACACAGGTAACAACGAATAAAAATGCCATTGACGGTTTGACGCCAAAAGTTGCAAACAACACAACAAACATCGGAAAACTGCAGGCGGGCTTCATCGTAAAAGACGCCGGAACGGGTACGGCGGATGTCACTCTCGGTGGAGACAAAAAACAGGAAGTTACCTTCAAAGCGAAAGTAGAAGGAGAAAAAGATGCAACAGCGACAACGAAATCGCTGAGCTCAACTGTCGATTCGAATCGAAATGTCACCTACTCGCTGAACATCAACCAGCTGAAGAAAGACCTCGGCATTACCGACGGTCCTGATGGCGTCATGAGCTCGTGGAAACTGAAAGTAAAGGGCGAAACAACACCGCAGGACATCAAAAACGGTAATGAAGTCATCTTTGAGGCTGCCGGCGACGGGCTCACCGTAGCAAGAACAGACTCGACCATTAAGTACACTATCGACGGAAGCAAACTTAACATCGCGCAAAATCAGTCGATTACTAACTTAGGAAAACGAATTGACAACCTCGATCCCATTCACTATTTCTCCGTCAACAGCACGGATAAAGATGCGGGCTCGAACTACAAGAATGACGGCGCGAAAAAAGACGGTAGCATTGCCATCGGTCCGTCGGCCTTGAACAACGGGACTCAGTCCGTTGCAGTTGGCTTGAAGAGCAAAGTAGAGGACGGTTGGTACTCCGTTGCCTTAGGTACTGAGAGCAAGACGAATGGTCATTTCACTACGGCGATCGGTTACCAGGCGAGTGCGACGAAATTGCAGGCACTTGCATTGGGCACGAATGCGGAAGCAGCTGCTGAGAGTGGCATCAGCATTGGTGTGAAAGCAAAATCGTTGGCGAATCGCGGAATTGCAGTAGGAACGAACAGCACGGTAGATCAAACGGGCGGCCGTGGCATTGCTATCGGTGATGGCGCCTATGTCGGCGCCAAAACGCAGGGTCATCTGGGGACGGGCATGTCGAATCCGGGGGATGCATGGAACCCGAGCGAACCGTATTTGCCGGTCGCTGATGATACAGTAGCGGGTCCGAAAAAACTGGCACGCGAAAACTCGATGGCGATCGGTATGAAAGCGAGCGCTTTCGGATTCCAAACGACGGCATTGGGAGCAGGCGCAGAAGCGCATGACACCAATACGACAGCGGTCGGTGCCGCGGCGGTTGCCAAAGGGAATTACAGTACGGCACTGGGCAAACAGGCGCGTACATTTGAAAAAGAATCGACCTCGGTCGGTCATTGGGCGGACTCCCGCGCGGAATTCGCAACGGCTCTCGGCTCCAATACCATCGTGTACAAAAAAGGCGGCGTAGCGCTCGGATTCGGCGCGCGTGCTTATGACGAAAATAGTATCGCGATCGGCAGCAACTCTTTCGCGAAAGAAGCGATTGACGGGAAAGCATATCTCAGCGACGAAGAAGTCAAAGCCGCAGCGGGTATCGTCTCGGTCGGCAATCCGGCGTACAAAGTAGGGGATAAGGATTTCGCTGCCAACTATCGCCGCATCGTCAATGTCGCGGGCGGTATCCATGACAATGACGCGGTCAACGTCGCGCAGCTGAAGGCGTTGGAAGGCAAAGTCACGGGCAATGCAGGAGACATCACGACCCTCAAAGAAGGCTGGACTTTACAAGATGCCAATAAAACCGTAGGCACGAAAACTGTAAAGGCAAAAGATACGGTTACGGTCACGGGTGATGACTACATCAACGCCACCGTCAACAATGACGGCCTGACGCTCGGCATGGACGAAACCAAGCTGAACAAGCAAATCAATAGCCAGATTGACGATAGCGCCACCGTCAAAGCGAAGATGAACTCTTGGGTTCTGAAGGCGACCTCGGACAAAGACGCGGAAAAAGCCGGCAAAACGATCAATAATGACAATAATGCCGTCACCTTTGATGCAACCGGCGCAGGACTCACCGTAACAAGAGATGGCTCGACCATTACATACGGTATTGACGGAAAACAGATCGATATTTCCGAAAACGAAACTGTTGCCGGTTTGGAAACGGAAATCAAAGAAAGCAAGACAACCGTAGAAGCGGCAGAAAACAGCCAAATTACCGTTACCCCTAAAAAACAAGATGATAAGTCTACGAAATATGTGGTAGACATCGCGAAAGACGGAACGATCGGCGGAACTAACGACGGCAATCTCGTTACCGGGAAAACCGTTAAGGACTATGTCGACGCGAATAAAGTGACCGTTACAGGTGACGAAAACGGAAGCGGCGTCAAAGTCGAAAACATCGCAGAAGACGGAAAGCCGGCCAACTACAAAGTAAGCCTGGGAGATAAAATCAAAGCTGGTGATGTCACTGTTGATGGCACGGAGGGTAAGGGTCAAATCACAGGACTCTCCAATACGACCTGGGATGCTGACAATATTGTCTCCGGCCGCGCAGCGACAGAAGATCAGCTGAAAGCGGTATCGCAAAATGCGGCAGAAGCGGCGAAAAAGCATACTACTGTGGTAGCAGGTGACTATGTCACTGTCAGCGAAGGCACGAATGACAATGGCGGTAAAGAATACACCGTCAACGGTCCGAAAGTCGCCGTAGCTAAAGACGAGAAAAACCTTGTTGTCGGTGACATCATGGACGGTGACAAAAAAGTAGGCTATGAACTCAAACTGAACAAAGAGCTCACAGGCCTGACCAGCGTAAGCAGCGACACGTTCAAATCGGGCGAGGACGTAACGATCAACAAGGACGGTCTTACCATCAAAGAAGGCCCGTCTGTCACTACCAAAGGCATTGACGCAGGCAAGAAGAAAATCACGAACGTGGCTGACGGAGACGTATCTGAAAACAGTACCGATGCAGTAAACGGCGGACAGTTGTACAAACTGCAACAAACTGTCGCGGGAAACAAAGTCACTGTAGAAGCGGCAGCGGACAGCCAGATTACCGTTAAATCTGAAAAACAAAATGATCAGTCTACCAAATATGTGGTAGACATCAAGAAAGACGGCACCATTGGCGGAGATAAAGACGGCAATCTCGTTACCGGAAAAACCGTCAAGGACTATGTCGATGCGAATAAGGTAACCGTCACAGGTGACGAAGACGGAAGCGGCGTCAAAGTTGAAACAATTGTAGAAAAAGGAAAACCGACTAACTACAAGGTAAGCCTCGGCGACAAAATCAAAGCAGGAGATGTCACTGTTGACGGCACGGAGGGTAAGGGACAAATCAAAGGGCTCTCCAATACGACATGGGATGCTGACAATATTGTCTCCGGCCGCGCAGCGACAGAAGATCAGCTGAAAGAAGTATCGAAAAATGCTGCGGCAGAAGCGGCGAAAAAGCAGACCACTTTGGTAGCAGGTGACTATGTCACTGTCAGCGAAGGCACGAATACTGCGGGCGGTAAAGAATACACCGTAACCGGACCGAAACTCGCCGTAGTTGATGGAGAGGAAAACCTTGTTGTCGGTGATATCACGGAAGGCAACAAGAAAGTCGGTTACAATCTCAAACTGAACAAAGAGCTCAAAGGTCTTACCAGCGTAAGCAGCGACACGTTCAAATCGGGCGATAAGGTAACGATCAACAACGAAGGTCTTACCATCAAAGACGGCCCGTCTGTTACCACCAAAGGCATTGATGCCGGCGGTAAGACAATCGCCAATGTGGCTGACGGCAAAGCCGATACCGACGCGGTCAACGTACGACAGCTCAATGCCATTGCGAGCCAGGGCAATCAGAACATCGCCATTCTCGGCGGCAAAGTGAGTGAACTGGACGGACGTGTGAACCGAGTCGGCGCGGGCGCAGCTGCGCTTGCCGCTCTCCATCCGCTGGACTTTGATCCGGATGACAAATGGGACTTCGCGGCCGGCTACGGCAACTACAGCGGCGCGAACGCCGTCGCTATCGGCGCGTACTATCGTCCGAATGAAGACACCATGTTCAGCGTCGGCGGCTCGTTCGGCGGCGGTGAAAACATGGTGAACGCGGGCGTTTCCGTGAAACTCGGCCAGGGCAACAATGTCACGACCTCCAAGATCGCTATGGCGAAAGAGATCAAAGATCTCCGCGCCGAAGTCGAAGTATTGCGACAGGCGATTGTCGGCGTCGGTCAGGGACAGGAACTTGATCCGATGAAGATGAAACTCTTCCCGGACATCGAGAAAAACCACTGGGCCTATGAAGCGGTCGAAGAACTCGCGAAACAGGGATTGCTCGAAGGTTATCCGGACGGCACCTTCAGCGGTGATCGCATGATGACCCGCTATGAATTCGCGGAAGTCGTTTACCGAGCCATGCAAAAAGGCCTCAAGGTAAACGAAAAACTGATTCAGGAATTTGAACCGGAACTGGAACGTTTCCGTATTGATGTCATTTCCAAAGACAAAGACGGAAATCCGGTCATTGAACGCGTAAGAGTCAATGACAAAAAGGATGTAGCGGAAACTGCAAACGCATAAAAACGGCATGACCGTTACACAAAGGAAAAAGCCGAGGCGATACGCCTCGGCTTTTTTCATGCTGCATATCGGGAAATAAAGCGCAACTCATCTTGCTGATGTCTCTCGGATAAAAGAAATAATCCACGCTAAAAAGTCGCTTGACGCTTAAAATGGCAGCAAAGCGAATAAAAGCAGCAGCGTGAGAAAAGTAAGAATTTTATGAAATAATTAACAAAATATGAGTAAGTAAGCGCAAAACAATAAAATCAATCGATCATGTGAAATGGAAATATATCGCAAAACGGATGAAAACCATGGAAACGGGAGGAATGGTCAAGAACGAACGTGTGATAAATAAAGAGTCCAGCGAATAAAGTAATTTACATGGTAACAAAGAAATAGAACGACTAAGTGACAAGCAAACCCATGTGAATTGGCGAAAAGGATTAGCCGATGATAAAACTTTATTTAATTACAAATTGTGTTAAAATAACATAAAGGACAGTTAATAGAAGCAATAAAGTTATTTTATTTTGATGGGGTTTTCGGTGTTAAAAAGAAAGGGAGAGTATGTATGAACAAGATTTACAAACTTGTCTGGAGCAAAGTAAGAAGCGCTTGGGTGGTGACTTCTGAAATTGCCAAAGGACACGGGAAGGACTCCTCGTCCGGAAGAAACAGAAAACTGTTGAAGGCCGGGGTCGTCATGACGCTGCTGGGCGGCTTTATGACCGCGGGCATGATCAATGCGGGTGCCGCTTTGACGCCGGACCAGAAGGCCGTGTATGACGCTGTCATGGAGGAGCTGAATGCTGAGCGCGGTGTTGTACATTACTTCTCGGTAAATGACGTTGACTCGGAGATCGACAACTATAATAACGATGGAGCAACGGGGACTGGATCAATTGCGATCGGCAAAAAGACAAAGTCATCCGGAAAGTATTCTGTTGCCATCGGTAATGAAGCAGCTGCGTCAGGCTATAGTACGGTAGCTCTCGGTTGGGGAGCACAAACCAATGGCAACTATGGCGTGGCAATCGGTCAAAGCACAAAAGTCAGTGCGCCGGAAGGCGTTGCGATCGGTTCCTATGCCGATGTGGTTGCCTATAAAGGCGTGGCGATCGGTACACGTTCGTATGCGGATCGTGAAGGCGGCATGCTCGGATACGCGTCGGGCGCTAAGAGCAATGATTTGGATGCCGTGTTAGAGGCGGCCGGACAAAAAGAAGAACTTCAACGTCTGAGAGCGATTGCTAATCCATTTATGCCAAAGTATTTGGAAATTGGCGAAAAATTTAATGAAGCCAGCCGGAATGGTGATACGGCTAAGCAAGAAGCCGCGATGCAGGAAATGAAACAATACATGGCGGATAATCCGGAATTTGCAAATGCGCTTCGAACATTGAACTACATGAGCAATACTTGGCAGGCGTCCGAAAGCGCTGTCAGCATCGGCGACTCCAGATATCTCAATACCCGTCAGATTATCGGCGTAGCCGCCGGTACGAAAGACACCGACGCGGTGAACGTCGCGCAGTTGAAAGCGCTGAATACCAAAGTGGACAATGGCGCGATTCATTACTACTCCGTCACCAGCGACAAAAAAGCGGCAGGCTCCAACTTTGACAATGACGGAGCAAAAGCCGCCGACAGCATGGTCATTGGCATCGGCTCGACCTCGGAAGCGCCAAACAGCACCGTCGTCGGCAACAACAATACGCTAAAACGTTACAACGCAGATAAAAACGGACTCTCGAGCCTCAATAACATCGTCGTCGGCCAGAATATGGAAGTCGAAGGCGCGCATAATGCAGTGTTTGGAACGGACTATCAGAACAATCGAGAAAATAGAAAAACGATGGTGGCGGGCAAGTACAATACGGTCATCGGTGTAGGCAACCTGGCCGGTTATACCGCTGAAAAAGACCCGCAAGATCGATCCAAATGGATTTACAGCAAGGTGGAAAACGGCTCGGATAGCGGCAATGTAGTGGTCGGCATGAATAACACCGCCACTCGCAGCAGTATTGTCATCGGCGCCGAGTCGGAAGCGTCATCGCACGGGACATCTGTCGGAAGTAACAACAAGGTCATAGGTGACGGCGATTATGGCCTTGCGTTAGGAAACGATTTGACGGTCAATGGTGAACAGGCGGTCGCGATCGGTTCGGGATCAAAAGCGACAGTGGACTATACGATGGCAATCGGCCAAGAAGCCATTGCGGAAAAAGAATCTTCTATCGCACTCGGCAATACTGCCAAGGCGGAAAATAAGTATTCCGTTGCTGTCGGTTCGTTCGCGACAGCGACAGCGAGAAGCGGCGTCGCGATCGGCTCTTCCAGCTTGGCAGACCGTGAAAAAGGTGCGATCGGCTACTTAGCCGAAGCCAACACCACCTCCGAAGCATGGAAAGCGACGCGAGGCGCGATTTCTATCGGCAATTCGGACAAGAAATATACCCGTCAGTTGACAGGACTCGCGGCAGGTACGGAAGACACCGACGCGGTGAACGTAGCCCAGTTGAAAGCATTGAATACCAAAGTGGACAACGGCGCGATTCATTATTTCTCCGTAAAATCGGATGACAGCGCAAATCCTGCCGGCACCAACTGGAATAACGACGGTGCGACCGGAGATAAGGCCATTGCGATCGGCCAAAAAGCTGGCGCAACAGGGACCAGTGATATCGCTATCGGTACGGAAGCGCAAGCGACCGGCGGCTGGGGCGTAGCTATCGGACAGGCAGCGAAAGCGAAGGCTTCGACTGCTGTTGCCATGGCGTATGGTGCCGAGGCGAAAGGAGCCAATTCGCTCGCGATCGGCATATTGTCGGAAGCGAAAACCAATGACTCCACCGCGTACGGTCGTGAAGCGAAAGCGCTGGGCGAAGTAGCTCTCGCAGTCGGTATGCAAGCAAAAGCGGAAGGCGATCATTCTGCCGTATTCGGGGCTGAAGCAGTGGCGGACAGCACCGCATGGAACGGGACGGCTATCGGCAGAGGAGCCTACATCGGCAAACAGGCAGCGGACGGAACCACGCCGGACACCGGTGTTTCGAATAACTACTACACGCCGGTGGATGATGACACGGTTGTGGAAGCCGGTAAGGAAACGGAGAACTCAACGGCAGTCGGATTTGGTGCCAAGTCTTTCGGGTATCAGAATACGGCGTTAGGCGCAGGGGCGGAAGCTTTTGATACCAATACGGTGGCGGTCGGCGTCATGTCCAAAGCCATCGGTCACTATGCCAATGCGTTCGGCAAACAAGCTAGAGCGGAAGGTGAAAACTCTACCGCCATCGGTCATTTCGCAAGGGCGCTTGGTGCGAGCTCCATGGCCTTAGGTGATTACGCGATTACCTCGACCATGGACGGCACAGGAAAAGTTAATCAATCCGTAGCGCTCGGTTCGCATGCCCGTGTCGCTGCTGACAATTCTCTTGCTTTGGGCTATAACTCTCTCGCGAGTATCGCCGATGATGTGGACACGGAAGCTTACTTATCCAAGGAAGCCTTCAAAAAAGAAAACGGCGTCGTATCTGTCGGCAATAAAGCATATACTATTGGCGACGAAACGATCGCGCAGAACTACCGCCGCATTACCAATGTTGCAGGCGGTGCGGATGCCAATGACGCGGTGAACGTGGCGCAGCTGAAAGTCGTGAATGCCAAAGCGGATAAGAACGCAGAGGCCATTACCAACTTGACGAACACCGTTAACGCCAACGGAAAAGCGACAATAGTAAAGGTCGACGGAGAAGAGAACAAAGCCGACGGCAACCTGACGATCAAGAAAACGGAAAAAGACGGTCAGACAACCTATGACCTCTCCCTGAGCGATAACATCACCATCGGTAAGGACGGCAAAGACGGCAAGATCGGCATTAACGGTAAAGACGGCAAATCCGCGGACATCACCGTTGGCAAAGGCGAAGCCGGAGTAGATGGCAAAGACGGAATTACCCGTATTATCTACACGGACAAAGACAAAAAAATCCACGAAGTGGCAACACTGGACGACGGTCTGAAATTCAAGGGCGATAATGATGACGTTGTGATCCGCAAACTGAATACCCAACTGAACATCACAGGCGGCGCGGACGCAGCTGACCTCTCTGATGATAACATCGGCGTGGTAGGGACAGCCGGAGACAACGGCGGAATGAAAGTCAAACTGTCCAAGAAACTCAAAGGCCTCACCAGTGCGGAATTCAAAGATGGGGATAACGTCACCAATATCACGGCAGGAGATATTTCCATCACCAAGAAAGATGGAGATACGACTAAGACAGTCAATCTTTGGGACTTAAGCAAAACCGTAGAAACCAATGCCAAAGCGACGAAAGTGACCGTAGATGGAGAGGAAAACAGCCAAAACGGAAATCTGACGATTAAGAAAACGGAAAAAGATGGCCAGCTGACCTATGACCTCTCCTTGAACGATAACATCACCATCGGTAAGGACGGCAAAGACGGCAAGATTGGCATCAACGGTAAAGACGGCAAATCCGCGGACATCACCGTCGGCAAAGGTGAAGCCGGAGTAGATGGCAAAGACGGAGAGACCATTACCCGTATCATCTACAAAGATGAAAAAGGAGAAACTCGCCAAGTAGCCACCTTGGATGACGGCCTGAAATTCAAAGGCGATAACGATACCGTCGTGACCCGCAAGCTGAATCAGCAACTGAACATCACAGGCGGTGCGGACGCAGCTGACCTCTCTGATAATAATATCGGCGTGGTAGGGGCAGCCGGAGACAACGGCGGAATGAAAGTCAAACTGTCTAAGAAGCTCAAAGGTCTCACCAGCGCGGAATTCAAAGACGGAGATAACGTCACCAACATCAAGGCAGGAGATATTTCCATCACGAAGAATGAAGGAGGCAAAACAACAACTCGCACTTTCTGGGAAATCAGCAACAAGGTCGATGAAAATACGACGAAGATTAACAATATTGAAACGAATATTGACACAAAGATTGACCAGAAGATTGAAGACGCTAAGATTACGGTCGAGGGAGATACGGACACCGGCGTCAAGGCGACAGCAGTCACGGACAACGCTGACAAAGTCACGGGATACAAGGTTTCCTTGGACAAGAAAGTCACAGTAGGCAATGTCACCATTGACGGAACAGGAGAAGGAGCGGATAAGAAAGGTGAAATCACCGGACTGACGAATAAGAACTGGGATGGTGAAAATATTGTTTCCGGCCGTGCAGCGACAGAAGATCAGTTGAAAGCGGCCATGGGCAAAGTACAGGCGCAGAGCCGTACGACTGTCAAAGGAAGCAAGAACATCACAGTAACGCCGAACACGGCAAGCGCCGCTGAGTATACCGTCGGATTGGCGAACGATATTTCCGTAAACAGCGTCACGGCAAATGAATACAAAGTCGGTGATAAAACATACATCAATCAAGACGGCATTAATGCGAACGGCAAGAAAATCACGAACGTGGCTGACGGAACAGTTTCCGCGGACAGCACGGATGCGGTGAACGGCAAACAGTTGTATGAAGTCAGCCAGCAGATCGAAAAATCCACCATGGGCAATGTTCAAAAAGAATTGTCCGCGATGGGAGACAGAGTCGATAAGGTGGGCGCGGGCGCGGCCGCGTTGGCGGGACTCCATCCGCTGGACTTTGATCCCGAAAACAAATGGGATTTCGCCGCGAGCTATGGCAACTACAACGGAGCGAACGCGGTGGCGATCGGCGCGTTCTATCGCCCGAACGAAAGCAAAATGTTCAGCGTCGGCGGATCATTTGGCGGCGGAGAAAACATGCTCAATGTAGGCTTCTCCATGAAAGTGGGCAAGGGCAACGAGTATATGAAACTTTCCCGCCCTGAAATGGCGCAAAAACTGGAAGAACAGAGCAAGGAAATCCAGGAAATGAAAGCCAAGGATCAAGAACGAGACGCGCAGATGCAGGAAATCATGCGCCAGCTCCAGCTTCTCCAAGCGCAAGCAGCAAAATAAAGAATCCTCACATTAAGAGGCATTCTTTCGGAACAGAAAAAGGTCACGGCATATGCTGTGACCTTTTTCGCATGGAAAATCGGATCGGTCCGCCGAGTTTTGATTTACATGCGAGTAAAAAAGTAAGACGGCATCGGCGGCTCTTGATGGCGTTTACTTTGTTGAGTGATTTTCGGCATAGGGCATATCTTTGAAATATCAGACGAAGAGTGAGCGGATCACTTTTCCTGCGCCGAAAATTACCCGTTCGCGAGCGCTAACGTGTATAATAAATGCAAAAGTGACGAAATCAGATGACGGAGGCAAGGAATGAATGAAAAGGCGGCGCGAGCGTATCGCGCGTTTTTAGAAGCGTACGGACTGGATTTGCAAGCGCTCGGAATGAAAAAAACGCCGGCGCGGGTGGCGGAGTTGTATGAGGTGCTGTTGTCCGGTGTCGGGCAAGGAACCAAAGAGATTTGGGGCGAAGTTTTCGCGTCGGATTATCACGGCCTTTTGACGGTGACGGGCTTGCGTTTTCATTCACTTTGCGAGCATCATATGTTGCCGTTTTTCGGAACGGCGGATATTATTTACGATCCGCGCGACGGTATGGTGGCGGGTCTTTCCAAAATGGAGAAGTTGGTGCAGATGTTGTCGCGTCGTCCGCAGTTGCAGGAACGGTTGACGGAAGAAATCGCCCGCGCGGTGATGGACGATCTGCGCGCGCGGGGCGTATTTGTCCGCGTTCGCGCGGCGCATTTATGCATGACGATGAAAGGCGACAGTTCGCCGGATACGAAGATTACCACCGTGCGCGGCTTGGGCACATTGGCGCCGGGCGGTCAAAATGAAGCGCGCGTTTTAGCGCTTTTGGGAGGAACGGATGGCGGAACAACGGACGTATGTACTGAAGAGTAATCGCAGCTGGACGCTCGGCGACGCGACACAGGTGATGGGGATCTTAAATTTGACGCCGGATTCGTTTTCCGACGGCGGGCAATGGTTCAATTTGGATCGGGCGCTGGCGCATGTGACGGAAATGGAAGAAGCGGGCGCGGATCTGATCGATATCGGCGGCGAATCATCGCACCCGGGTTTCGTGCCGGTGGGCGCGGATGAAGAGATCGCGCGCTTGGAGCCGCTTCTCGCGCCGGTGTTGGCGCGCGCGACGGTGCCGACGTCGATTGACACGTTCAAGGCGAAAACGGCGGATTGGGCGTTGCGTCAAGGCGTGGATATGATCAATGACATTTGGGGATTGCAGTACGATCCGGAAATGGCGGCGGTGGCGGCGTACCACCAATGTCCGGTGATCGTGATGCATAACCAAGACGGCACGGACTATGAAGGCGATATTCTGGACGCGATGACGGAATTTTTTGAACATTCGTTGAGCCTCGCGCAAAATGCGGGCGTGAAAAAAGAAAATATTATTCTCGATCCGGGCATCGGCTTCGGCAAGACGGCGCTCCAAAATATGGACGTGCTGCGCCGTTTACCGGAACTGATTGAACGGTTGCCGTATCCGTGGCTTTTGGGCACGAGCCGCAAAGGTTTCATCGGTCAGGCGCTGGATTTGCCAGTGACGGAACGGATGGAAGGCACGGCGGCGACCTGCCTTTACGGACAAATGGCGGGGTGCAAGATTTTGCGCGTGCATGATGTGGCGCCGATCGTGCGCATGACGAAGATGATGGACATGATTATAGGGAAGCGACCGTATGGATCAAATTGAAATGAAAGGTATCGCGGCATTCGGCTACCACGGCGTGTTGCCGCAGGAACGGGAACTCGGCCAGCGCTTTTATGCCGATATTACGCTCGAAACGGACATGACGGCGATCGGACGGAGCGACGAGATCGCGGACGGCGTGAATTACGCGGAAGTGTATCAGACGGCGCAGGCGATTTTGACGGGCGCGCCGGTCAACACCTTGGAAGCGCTGGTGACGAACATCAACGCGGCGATTTTATGCGCGTATCCTTTAGTCAGCGCGGTTACGACGACGGTGTACAAGCCATCCGCGCCGGTGCCGGGACCGCTGACACATGTGGCGGTGACGCGGCGGGAGGAACGATGAGCCGCTACTATGTCGCGCTCGGTTCCAATATGGGGGATCGTTTGGCGTATTTGCGCGCGGCGTTGCGCGAACTGAAGGAAAGCGGCGCGACGGTGGTGCGCGCCTCGGCGGTCTACGAAACGCCGCCATGGGGCAAGACGGATCAACCGGCGTTTTTGAATGCGGTGGCGTTGGTGGAGAGCGATCTCGCGCCGGCGGATTTTTTGGCGCTACTGCAGACGATTGAAGCGGCTAACGAGCGTACGCGCGATGTCCATTGGGGACCGCGCACGTTGGATTTAGATATTATTTACGCTGAGGGCGTGCAATGCGATTCGGCGTATTTGACTTTGCCGCATCCCTATTTTTGGGAGCGCGCCTTCGTGCTGGTACCGCTGCGCGATGTGGCGGCGGATTTTACCTATCGGGGCGAAACGATCGCGCGCCGTATCGCGGCGCTGCCCGATGCGGCGGCGATACGCGAAGTGGCGACCTTGTGATGTGGTATAATAAACTTAATTTGAATACCTCGGCTTCGCGTGGCGAAGCCCTTTTTGCGTGAGTGATACTATGAAATCCGGATTTTGGCAAAAAATAAAAAACTCCGCGCGCTTGCAGGAGCTTTTGACCGCGTTTCAGACGCGCGGCGCGCAACTGATCCACGGCGGGAGCACGGCGCAGGAAGCGGCGCTGGTGGAGGCCGCTATGCAAGGCGGCTTGCGGCACGCGGTGATCATCGTGGAAGACGCGGCGACGCGACAGAAATGGGAAGATGATTTGCGCTTTTTCGCACCCGAAATTCCCGTTTACGAATTTCCGTGGGTCGAACCCGCGCCGCAGCACGTGGCGGCGCAAAGCACGGAGACGCGGGCCTTGCGCACGCGCGCGCTCGCGGCGTTGCAGTCCGACGAGCCGGCCGCGATCATCGCGACGGTTCGTGAAGCGAGCGCTAAAATCGCCGCGCCGTCAGATCTCGCCAAGCAAATGACGACGCTTTCCTTAGGCGACGCGCAGGATCGGGAAACATGGTTCGCGCGTTTGGTGGCGCAAGGCTACGCGCGTGAGGAGCAGGTGGAAAGTTGCGGCGAATTCGCGGTACGCGGCGATATCGTCGATATTTACGCGCCGAATTACGAGTATCCGTTGCGGCTGGAATTTTTCGGCGATGAAATTGACAGCATTCGCAGTTTTGATCCGGTGACGCAACGTTCCGTCAGTACCTACGAGACGGTGACGCTGGCGCCGTTCGCGCTGCCCGAAGGCGCGAGCAGTTTGCTGGCGTACTTGGCGGACGGGGCGCTGATTTGCGATGAACCGAGCCGCACGGCGGAAGCGTTGCGCGCGCTGCGCAAAGAAGACGCGGGGAAAAGCAAGCGGCATTGGTCGTGGGCGGAACTTTTACGCGACTCGCACGCGCGCAGCACGGTTTTCTTCGCGCTGATTTCGTTGCGCGTGCCGGGGGCGGAGGTTCATGCGCGCTATCCGCTGGACGGCCGACCGGCGCCCACATTTCGTAACCAATGGCCGCATTTTGTGCAGTCGGTGCAAAAATGGTCGCGGCAAGGTTACGCGACAATTATCGCGGCGGCGGATGAAACGAAACGGGCGACGTTGGAAACGACCCTGCGCGAGGCGGGTATTTTCCCGACGGACGAAGTGGCGGCGGGCATGGTTACGATTGTTGCGGAAAATGTCGATACCGGTTTTATGTGGCCGCAGGAAAAAGTGGTTGTACTCGCCACCGCGGATATTTTCGGCACGCAGAAAAAACGGCGGCGCAGACAGGTTCGTCACGGCAACGAGATCCGCTATTTCTCGGATCTGACGGAAGGCGATTACGTGGTGCACCAGGTGCACGGCATCGGTCGCTATACGGGTCTGGAAACGATTACGCTGAACGGCGCGAACCGCGATTATTTGCGGATCGAATACGCGGGCGAGGATCGGCTGTTTTTGCCGGTCGAGCGCATTCAGCAGCTGGAAAAATATATCGCGCCGGACGGAACGGTGCCGACGCTGCACAAAATGGGCGGCGCGCAATGGACGAAAACGAAGGCCCGCGCGCAAAAATCCATTGATGATTTGGCGGATAAATTGGTGGCGCTGTATGCCGAGCGTGAAGTGGAGCCGGGTTTCGCGTTCCCGCCGGACACGCCCTGGCAGCGTGAATTTGAAGACGCCTTTATGTACGAAGAAACGCCCGATCAGTTGCAGGCCGCGGCCGAGATCAAAGCGTCCATGGAAAAACCGCAGCCGATGGACCGACTGCTTTGCGGCGATGTCGGCTTCGGCAAGACGGAGGTCGCGATGCGAGCCGTTTTTAAGGCGGTTATGGCGAATAAGCAGGTCGCCGTCTTGGTACCTACGACGGTGCTTTCGCAGCAGCATTATCGTACGTTTAGCGCGCGTTTGGGCCCGTTCGGCGTCAATGTGGCGGTATTAAATCGGTTCCGCAGCGCGGCGGAGAAAAAAGAAATTTTGCGCGGCGTCAAAAGCGGCACGATTGATGTGTTGATCGGCACGCACGCCTTGTTGAATAAAGCGGTGCAATTCCGCGATTTGGGACTTTTGGTAGTCGATGAAGAGCAACGGTTCGGTGTGGCGCAGAAAGAAAAGTGGAAAGCGCGCAACACGATGGTCGATGTGCTCACGCTTTCGGCTACGCCGATCCCGCGCACGCTGCATATGTCGCTTGCCGGCGTGCGCGAGCTTTCGGTGATGTATACGGCGCCGGTGGATCGTCAGCCGGTGCAAACGTACGTGGCGGAAACCTCGGACGCGATTTTGCGCGACGCGATTTTGGCGGAAGTGCAGCGCGGCGGGCAGGTTTATTTCGTGTACAATCGGATCGCCACAATTCGCGACATGGTGCGCAAGTTGGAAACGCTTGTCGGACCGTCGGTCACGTTTGATATCGCGCATGGCGCGATGTCCGGCGAAGAGCTGGAACGGGTCATGGCGGATTTTTACGCGGGTGATTTTGATGTGCTCGTCTGCACCAGCCTGATTGAAAACGGACTGGACCAGCCGAACGCCAATACCATTGTCGTGTACGACGCGGATCGGCTCGGCCTTTCGCAGCTGTACCAGATGCGCGGGCGCGTGGGGCGTTCGGAGCGCAACGCGTTCGCGTATTTTCTGTACCGGCCGGATCAGATTATGAATGAGGCGGCGGAAAAACGCCTGTACGCGATTCGGGAATTCACCGAACTCGGCGCCGGCTTTAAAATCGCGATGCGCGATTTGGAAATTCGCGGCGCGGGGAATTTGCTCGGCAGTGAACAGCACGGCAATATGGTCGGCGTCGGTTTCACCACGTATACGACGATGCTCGATGAGGCGATCGCCGCCCGACAGGGCGAACGCGCGCCGCGTAAATCGGTGGCGGCGCCGCTTTTGGAACTGACCGCGGAAGCATATATTCCGGACCGTTACATTGAAGATCCGACGCAAAAACTGGAAATGTATCGGCGTTTGGCGGAAGTGGATACGGCGGTCGAAGTGTCCGACCTGATCGACGAATTGGTGGACCGGTTCGGCACGCCGCCCGCGCCGGTGGAACAATTACTGCGTGTGGCGCAGTTGCGCGTGCTCGCGGCGAAAGCCGGCATCGGCAGTATTCGCGAGTTGCAAAACACGGTGGAGATCACATGGAACCGACCGGAAGCGATGGCGACTTGGGATGCTTCCAAAGTGCCCGCGAAAGTGATGAAAAGTTTACGCTTTTTGCCAGGCGAGGTGCCGCGTGCTACAATAAATAAGTTACAGTGGAGTCATTCCGCGGTGGATTTTCTGCCGGAAATATTAGCGGCTTTTTTACAGGAAGATATTGCGCAAAGCAAGGAGTAATGTGTGAATAAAGATACATTTATTCGCGGGGCGATGATTTTAACGATCGCGGGTATTATCGTGAAAATCATCGGCGCGGTCAACCGCATTTTGCTATCCCGCTTACTGGGCGGCGAAGGCATCGGCTTATACCAGATGGCCTATCCGATTTATTTATTGGCCTTAAGTATTTCATCGGCGGGCTTGCCGGTGGCGATCTCGATCATGGTGGCGGAAAAGAACGCAATCCGCGACTATATCGGCGCGCAACGAGTATTCAGAATCTCGTCGGTGGCGCTGACCGTCACGGGCTTTGTTTTCAGTCTGCTTTTATACGCGGGCGCGCATTGGCTGGTTGATACGGGACTGGTGCGGGATCCGCGCGCGTACTGGGCGCTGGTCGCGCTTTCGCCGGCGATTTTTATCGTTACGATTGTTTCCTGTCTGCGCGGCTATTTCCAAGGCTTGCAGGAAATGAAACCGACCGCGATCAGTCAAATTTTGGAACAGTTGTTCCGCGTCGTGACCATGATCGCGTTCGCCGTTTTGCTGTTGCCGTACGGTTTGGAATACGCGGCGGCGGGGGCGACGTTCGGCGCGTTCCCGGGCGCGTTGATCGCGCTCGTGGCGTTGGGAATATTCTATTACCGCGATCGCCATGAACGCCGGCGCATGCTGGCCGATCAGGATACGACATTGCCGCGCGAATCGCTCAAAACGATTTTGAAACGTTTATTGGTGCTGGCGTTGCCGGTTTCATTGGCGAATATCATGCTGCCGGTAGTGGCCAACATCGATTTATTTGTCGTGCCGCATCGCTTAGCGGTGGCGGGGTATTCGGTCGAGGAATCGACCGAACTTTTCGGGTATCTGACGGGGATGGCGACCTCGCTCGTGAACTTGCCGACCATTTTAACGGCATCGCTCGCCGCGAGCCTTGTGCCGGCGATTTCGGCGGCGTACATGGTGCATGACCGCGCGCAGATTTTTCGCCGCACGGATGTCGCCATGCGGATCGCCAATATTTTAACGATCCCTTCGTTTGTCGGACTTTGCGTCATCGCAACGCCGATTTCGCTCATGCTCTACGCGACGCCGAACGCGGGATCGTCGATTCAGATCATGAGCTTCGGCATCTTTCTGCTGGGGGTACAGCAGGTAACGACAGGCATTTTGCAAGGCATGGGACGGACGGCGATCCCGCTCATCAATATGGTCGTGAGCGCCGCCGTGAAATTTATTTTAAACTGGACATTGACGGCGATACCGGCGCTCGGTATTGAAGGCGCCGCATGGGCGACCAACGCCGATTTCGGCGTGGCGGCGTTGTTAAATCTCTACTTCCTGCATAAATATCTTGATTACCGCATGGATTGGCAGCATACCGCGCGTATTTTCGCCGCCGCCATCGGTATGGGCATCTTTACGTATTTCGGCTATACGAGCCTCGTGGCGGCCGTGCACAGCAATACGCTGGCGACGTTGGGCGCGATCATCATCGGCATGATCGTCTATACGGTCGGTTTGATTTTGGCGAAAGGCATCTCGTCTAAAGATGTCGCCATGCTGCCGAAAATCGGCCCGAAATTGGCGCCGCTCATCGCCCGCTGGGAGCATCGCTGATGCGACACGAGCAATGGCTGCGGGAACTGGGCTGGAACCCCGCTGACGGGTATCGCATTTGCAATGAGATTCCCGCTGAACGCGTAGTGCCGATTATATTGACAGAGGAAGCGATTTCAAAATTCGCCGGCGCGCGCATTGACGGCGAGTTCCGCGCGTATCGCAGCGGCGTGTGGGAAAAACATGTTGACGCCACGCTGCCGGCAGAGAGTGAAGCGGTGGTATTGGCGCCGCGGGCGGCCGTCGCGGCGGAAGTGCTCGCTCTTTACCGCATCATGAAAACATTGCGCGGCGAAACGGGTTGCCCTTGGGATCGCAAGCAAACGCACGCCAGCCTGCGCCGTTACCTGATCGAAGAAACGCATGAAGTGTTGGACGCTATCGATCGGCGCGATATGGAACTGTTGCAAGAGGAGCTGGGTGACGTTTTGTTGCAGGTCGTTTTTCACAGCGAACTGGCGGCGGAACGCGGACAATTTAATTTCGCCGACGTCGCGCGTGGCATCGCGCATAAAATGACGGTTCGCCATCCGCATGTTTTTGGCGATTCGGACGGGCGAAAAGTCGCTTTTTCCGATTTTGACTGGGAAAAACAGAAAAAAGTCCATAAAAAACGGCAAAATATCCTTGACGGCGTGCCTAAAGGCTTGCCAAGTCTCTTATTAGCATGTAAAATACAAGAGAAAACAGCACGCGTCGGCTTTGATTGGTCGTCGGTTGGTCCCGCATTGGAAAAGTTGACAGAAGAATGGCAGGAAGTCCGTGAAGCTCTTTCTGAAGAAAGCCCAACTCATTTAGAAGAAGAGTGCGGCGATGTCCTCTTTGCGACTGTCAATGTTCTCCGTCATCTGGGAGTAGAGCCCGAAACCGCGTTGCGGCGGGCGAACGCCAAATATGCTGAACGCTTTCATTTCATCGAAGAGCGGCTCCGTAGGATGAACAAATCTTGGGACACAACGACTCCGGAAGAGTTGAATGCGTACTGGAACGACGCTAAAGCGCAACTGGCGCGGCGTGGCGTAACGGGTTCACCGTTCGAGTGAGTTCGCAACGCGGACTCTAATCAAGAGGAGGGTTCATTATGAACAAAACAGAATTGATTGCTAATGTTGCCGAGATGTCGGAGATTACGAAAAAGGATGCCGAAAAAGTCGTAAAAGCGATGTTCGAATGCATCAGCGAAACCTTGGCTAAAGGCGAAAAAGTACAGATCATCGGTTTCGGTACGTTCGAAGTTCGCGAACGCAAAGCTCGTGAAGGCCACAACCCGTCTAACCCGAAACAGAAAATTAAAATTCCGGCTTCCAAGAGCCCGGCTTTCAAAGCTGGTAAACAGCTCAAAGAACGCGTTAACGTAAAACCGGCTAAAAAAGCTCGCAGAAAATAAGATACGTTCATAAAATAACGTATAAAATAACTCCCCGGCAATGCTTGGGGAGTTATTTTAGTATATAAAGTCGGTCACTATATAAAAAATAATGATTAAGGTGTGAATGGATAAGATTTACATTTGACACTCGGTTTTACCTGTGCTACTATATACACAAGTTCAAATTGATCTATAGGTGCCGAAAGGCCATAGAGGGAAGCCGGTGCGAATCCGGCGCGGTCCCGCCACTGTGAAGCGGAGCGAGTTCCAAAAGCCACTGGGAAACCGGGAAGGCGGAGCAAGCGATGATGCGAAGTCAGGAGACCTGTCCATATGCAGCACCCGTCAGACTCACGAGCGATGAGAAGGGGAGATTTGTTCTCTTCGCGTTGTGAGAGAACATTTTTTCTTGGTAACTTGCTCTTAGGGGCAGTTATATAAAGGGATCTCAGGATCCGGTAACAAGATATATTGGCCTATGTTTTGTTACATCCATCTCCTTGTGAAGAGGATACTGACAGGGAACAGTATTCTCTTCCCTCCTTTGTTAATCATGTCATGTGTAATAATAATGATTCATCCCCCCACCCGGCAGAGGAAACTCTGCCTCTTTTTTTGTCATATTATAGAGAAGTGAAAGAGGCGCGTTTTGTGGGTATGCGATACATAAACGCGAATGCGGAAGATACGCACGGGGATTAAACGGCTCAATAACGCCAAATATTGACGGATGATGAATTCGTAGTATACAATAATCGCATACCCTTTGAACGCGGTTTATTTCCGCGGAACGCTTGCGAGAGTGGCGGAATGGCAGACGCACCAGATTTAGGATCTGGCGCCTTCGGGCGTGGGGGTTCAAGTCCCTTCTCTCGCACCAAATCTTTTATATAAATTTTCTGCTTTTGCGCACGTGTTCAAAAGCAGAAAAATCACCGTAACAATATGTTTACGGTGATTTTTTATTTTTGTTTGTTGATTTAGGTTTGCCCGCGCTTGCCTTTTTCTGCTTTTGGCAGTTGTTGCCGCAGTCTTTAATTGCTCACCCGCACGGTAAAAGAATAAGAAAATGAACGAATTTGAGGAAAGATAAAAAAGAAACATACGATCAAAATGAAAAAAGTTGCCAAAACGACAAAAGCGGTAAATAATGATAATGGAGATAAAAGAAAGAGGCAATAAAAGAAGTCGGAGGTGAAGCAGATGGCAGGAATGACGCACGAACAAATGTTGAAACAAACGCGGGAATTCATGAAGAAGCTGAACAGTCGGCCGACGACACCAGAACAGATGGAGTACAATTATTGGATGGACGACGTGGAAGCGGGGATTTACAGAACGCAGGAAGAGAAGCGAGCGCGACTGGAACTGTTCCGCAAACAATACGCCGAGGGAAAACCAATGAAAGCGATGACACCAGACGAGTATTACGAAACGCCAGAGGGAAAAGCATATCGGAAACGGCGGCAGAAAGAAATTCAAGAGAATATCAAGAATCTGAACTTTTAGATCTCGCTCAAAAGTCGGAGGTGAAGCAGATGACGGAAGAAGAACAAATCAAACAGACAATGGAATTCATGAAGAAACTGAACAGCGAACCGATGACCGAAGCGGAAAAATGGACACTGGCGAGATGGGAAGCAGTCGAGTCGGGCGAGTACGCGAAAACACCAGAGTCGATCAAAGCGCGAGCGGAAATAAGGAAACGGCTGACGGTTTAGACCACACTCAAAAGGGTGATGAACATTTAGCCTATATTCACTTTTTGCCGTATGACGTGCAAGTCGGCGAACCGCTGAAACTTATGGAGGTTACGACTACATGGTCGAAAGTATTGAAAACGGACCAAAAGCGGTGAATAATGAAGATATAAAGGGGGCGAATAGCGATGACACTGGAAGAACTGAAAGAAGTAGTAGAGAGCACAGAGGACTGGGCAAAGAGAATGAGAGCGAAGGCACAAATGTACAAATCAGTAGTGAAAATTCCAATGCAGAACGGGGAATGGGTAAAGAACATCTGGTACCTGTCGAACGAACCACTTTATTACGCTCTGGAAAAGATAAAAATGACGGACAGATACGCGAAAGCAATTCAGGAAATCTACGCGATTCAGGAAGCAGCACTAAAGATGAAGTACAGTTATATGCATCCGACAGCGATAAACGAGGTGATTCGGGAAGAACTGGAGTATCTTCTGCACGCGGAACCATCGGAGGAGGAAATGACGCTAGCAGTCGAAATACCAGACACGCGGACGGAAGCACAGAAAGCGTGGGACGGAATAGCGACAATGATGAACGAACTGGAAGCGGACAGCCTGATGAACAGACTGAAAGAGTAGAACAAAGACCAAAGCCCGAGACAATTCGTCGCGGGCGTTTTTATTCCACAGAAGAAGCGCGGCAAGCCTTTACGGAAGAAACACAAAGCGCGGGTCGGCGTATGGGCTGCAACAAGAAAGCAATTAACACCTGCGACGGCTGGAAGAAGTCAAAGCGCATTCCATGGGCAGTGCGTTATGCTCACAAACAACGGCTGTGATTATCTTTGCGAACGGTAAGGAATCAGTTGTTACGGAAGCGGGCGCATGACAATGTTTATTTACCCACAAAAAAGAGGCAGCGTGTGCTGCCTCTTTTTTATTACTGCGGTTTGACTAAGACGCCGAACGGCGTTTCTTTATAGACGGTGGTGTCCAGCACCTCGGTCGCGTAGCGATCATAATCAAAATGTTTGTACACATACTCCAAGGTTTCTTTGTCCTCGGGATCTTTCACCAAGGATGTTTTTGGCATTTCCTGTAAAATATTGTACGCGGCGCCGTCTAAAGTGCTTTTGTAGAAGAAATCGAAAAGACAGGTGACCATCATGTCATCCGCTTCGTCGGGGTCCATATCCTCATCGGGATAGATGTGCAGGTAGGCCAGCCATTCGGCGAGCAGGCGGTCATCGGTGAGTAGCGTTTCCGACAAGCGATTCTTATGCGTTTCACGGTAGGCGGCAAGCTCTTTCGTCAGGTTGGCCTCGTCGACGGTGAGATCGTGTTCGGGAACGGTATCTTGCACGTATTTACGAGCGAGTTCGGTCAGATTATCTTGGTTCATGGCGGCCTCCTTTACGGAAACAAGTAATGATGAAGCGATGCGGACGATCTTACATATTTCTATAAATATATTATAACAGTAGTTCTCAATTTTGCCCGTCACACGGTTCTATCAATAAAGCGCGCGACGCATTTCATCAGCATACCGGCCGACGGGAGCGCATGTATACATTACACATGACGCTGACGGTTGTGTTTTGGGGGAAGATTCTTTACAATAAACTTAATGACTTAGAGGAGGGAACGATATGACGCAACAGCAGGAGACGATTCGTAAATTTAAAAGCGTACTGGTCGCCAATCGCGGTGAAATTGCGATTCGTGTCTTTCGCGCATGTAATGAGCTGGGCATTCGCACGGTCGCGGTCTACTCGAAAGAGGACTCGCTTTCCCTGCATCGCAATCGCGCCGATGAGGCGTACTTGGTAGGGAAAGATAAATCAGCGATTGACGCGTACCTGGATATCGAAGATATTATTCGCGTCGCTAAAGAGCAGGAAGTCGACGCGATTCATCCGGGCTACGGCTTTTTAGCGGAAAATCCTGAATTCGCACGGCGTTGCGAGGCGGAAGGGATTCGTTTTATCGGTCCGCGTCCGGAGCATTTGGAAATGTTCGGCGATAAGATTAATGCCCGCAAGCAGGCTGAGGCCGGCGGCATCAAAATGGTGCCGGGTAGCGACGGCCCGGTAGAAAGCGCGGAGGACGTCAAGGCGTTCGCGGAAAAAGTCGGTTTGCCGATCATCATCAAAGCGGTCTACGGCGGCGGCGGCCGCGGCATGCGCGTTGTCGAACGTTTGGAAGATATTGAGGAAGCGTTTGAACGTTCAACGTCGGAGGCGCAAATCAGCTTCGGTAACGGCGCGGTGTATCTCGAAAAGTACATTCGCAATCCGAAGCATATTGAGGTTCAAATCTTAGGCGACAACAAAGGTAATGTCGTGCATTTGTTTGAACGTGACTGCTCGATCCAGCGCCGCCATCAGAAAGTGGTGGAAATCGCTCCGGCTTTCGCGTTGCCGTTGGAGTTGCGCGAGAAGATCTGCGAAGCGGCTGTGCGGTTGATGAAAAATGTCAATTATGTCAATTCGGGTACGGTGGAATTTTTGGTCGCGCCCGAAGGTGAATTTTATTTCATCGAAGTCAACCCGCGTATCCAGGTCGAGCATACCGTGACGGAAATGATCACGGATATCGACATCGTTCAGACGCAAATTATGATTGCGGAAGGATACAATTTCGCCGATCCGGAAATCGGGATTCCCGAGCAGGATAAAATCGAGCATCACGGTAATGCCATTCAGTGCCGGATCACGACGGAAGATCCGGAAAATCATTTCTTCCCGGATACGGGTAAAATTATCGCTTACCGCAGCGGCGGCGGCTTCGGCATTCGGCTGGATGCCGGCACGGCATACACCGGCGCGGTCATCACGCCGTACTATGACTCGCTGTTGGTGAAAGCGACCACGCATGCGCTGACGCATGCGCTGGCCGTGAAAAAGATGGCGCGCGTACTGCGGGAGTTCCGCGTGCGCGGCGTGAAAACGAATATTTATTTCCTGCTGAATTTGCTCGCGGCTCCGGAATTTTTAGACGGAACGTATGATGTGAATTTCCTTGATTCTCATCCGGAGCTGTTCGAGTTGCCGAAACCGAAAGATCGCGGCACGAAGTTGTTGCGCTACATCGCGGATACGACGGTCAACGGTTACGCGCATGAAGGGCCGCAAAACAAACCGGATTTCCCCGAACTCGCGTTTCCGGAAGCGAAGGGGCCTGCGCCGCGCGGCACAAAGCAGCTGCTCGATGAAATGGGACCCGAGAAATTCGCTAAATGGGTACAGGAGCAAAAGGAAGTATTCTTTACGGATACCACGTATCGTGACGCGCACCAGTCGCTGTTCGCGACGCGTTTGCGCAGCTACGATATTTTAGGCGCGATCGGCGCGACGGCGCGTCGTCTGCCGCAACTGTTTTCCTTTGAGAATTGGGGCGGCGCGACGTTTGATGTGGCGTATCGTTTCTTGGATGAAAGTCCGTGGGATCGCTTGCGTCGCATGCGCGAAGCGGCGCCTAATATTTTATTCCAGATGCTGACCCGCGGCGCGAATACGGTAGGCTATACGAATTATGACGAAACCGTTATTCGTCACTTCATCGCGCAGGCGGCGGAACACGGCGTCGATGTTTTCCGTATCTTTGACTGCCTGAACAATCTGGATCACATGACGATCACGATTGATGAAGTGCGCAAGCAAAATAAACTCGCGGAAGTGGCGCTTTGCTACACGGGCGACCTGCTCGATAAAAAACGGCAGAAATACGATCTCGCTTACTATGTGAAAATGGCGAAAGAATGCGCGGCTGCTGGCGCGCACATGATCGCCATTAAAGATATGGCGGGGCTCATTAAGCCGGAAGCCGCTTACGCGTTGACGGCGGCGATCAAAGACGCGGTCGATTTACCGCTGCACCTGCACTCGCATGAGGGCGCGGGGAATATGATTTATTCCTACGCGAAAGCGGTTGACGCTGGCGTGGATATCATCGATCTCGCGATGCCGGCATTTTCCAACGGCACGAGTCAGCCTTCGATGTCCACCATGTGGTACGCATTGTCCGATCATCCGCGGCAGCCGAAGCTGGATATTCGCGCGGTGGAAGAATTGAACCAGTATTGGGAAGGCGTACGACCGTACTATCGCGGTGTCGATCATACCTCGTCGTATCCGAACACCACGGTTTACATGCATGAAATGCCGGGCGGACAGTTCTCGAACTTGCGTCAGCAGGCGGCGGCCGTCGGCCTCGGTGATCGCTGGAATGAAGTTTGTGAACGGTACGCCGAAGTGAATATGATGTTTGGCGATATCATCAAAGTCACGCCGTCGTCGAAAGTCGTCGGTGATATGGCGTTGTTCATGGTACAGAACGGTCTGCATGAACAGGATATCTACGAGCGCGGCAATACGTTGAGTTATCCGAAGTCGGTCATCGAATTTTTCGAAGGCAAATTGGGTACGCCGTACGGCGGTTTCCCGGAAAAATTACGCAACGTGATTCTGCGCGGCCGCGTGCCGGAAGGCGAACCGGTACCGGTGTCGGTCGATTTGACGAAAGTCAAAGCAGAAATGGCGGAAAAAGGTTTGCCGACGCGACCGGAAGATGTCTCGGCCTATACCATTTATCCCGATGTCTTCAGCCAATACGCCGAACGTTATGAAAAATACGGCGACTTGTCCGTTTTGGATACGCCGACGTTCTTTTTCGGCATGACTCGCGGCGAAGAAATTCGCACGACGATTGAAAAAGGCAAGACGCTGGTCATTCGGCTGATGAGTATTCATCAACCAGACGAAAAAGGCAATCGCGTGGTGCAGTTTGAGTTGAACGGCATGCCGCGTGAAGTCGTGGTTCATGATAACAATCTGGAAACGACAATGACGGGCGGGCGCAAAGCCGAAAAATCCAATCCGGGCGAAGTCGGCGCAACGCTTTCCGGTTCGGTTGTTAAAGTTCTTGTGAACTTGGGTGATGCCGTGGAAAAAGGCGATCCTTTGGTCGTTACCGAAGCGATGAAGATGGAAACGAGTATTACCGCGCCGATCAGCGGCAATGTGGGCGATATCCTCGTCAAAGCGGGTTCGCGTATCGAATCCGGCGATTTACTGCTTGTAATTGAATAAAAAAAAGAGTGTCAAGCAAAAAGCTTGACACTCTTTTTTCCTCTTGCTATAATAAGCGGGTAAGAGAGGGCTGCGATGGAACTCAAAAAACTCGTTTGGCATGGGGAATTACTTGCTACTTATGGCGCGTTGCTCGCCGAGCGTCCCCGTCAATGTATGGAATTATATTATAATGATGACTATACGCTGGCTGAGATTGCGGACCGGTTAGGCGTGTCGCGGCAGGCGGTGCATGATAATTTGCAGCGCGCGCTGCGCGACTTGGAGCAATACGAAGCGGCGCTGAAACTGGTCGAAGACCAAAAGCGGCGGCGCGAAGTCATGGCGCGCATGGAAGGTGATTTACCCCCGGCGTTTCTGCAAAAATGGCAGACGGAGTGGAAGATATTGAGCGGAAAGGAGAGCACATGGCATTTGAAGGTTTAGGCGAAAAGCTGCAACAGGCATTTGCGGATTTGCGCGGCAAGGGAAAACTTTCCGAACGCGATATCGACGCGGCTCTGCGTGAGATACGACGTGCCCTCTTGGAAGCGGACGTTAATTTCAAAGTCGCTAAAGATTTTATCGCCAACGTTCGCACCAAAGCGATGGGTGAGGAAGTATTCGGCAGTTTGAAGCCGGATCAGACGGTGATCAAAATCGTTCGCGATGAATTGACCGAGCTTTTGGGCGGCACCAGCAGTAAGCTGATGTTGAGCTCCAACGGCGTGACGGTCATTATGCTTGTCGGCTTGCAAGGCGCCGGTAAGACGACGACCGCCGGTAAGCTCGCGCTCATGCTCAAGAAAAAAGGGCGCAAGCCGTTATTGGCCGCCTGCGACGTGTACCGTCCGGCCGCGATCAAACAGCTGCAGGTACTCGGTGAACAAATCGATATCCCGGTTTTCCGCATGGATGAGAAAGTCGATCCCGTACGGATTGCCAAGTACGCTTTGCAAACGGCGAAATCGTACGGTCAGGACGTATTGATTTTGGATACGGCGGGCCGCTTACATATTGATGAAAAATTGATGGCCGAGCTGCAAAATATTAAAGCGGAAGTACATCCGCACGAAATTTTGCTCGTGCTCGACTCGATGACCGGTCAAGACGCGGTCACCACGGCGCAGGCGTTCGATGAAACGCTCGGCATCGACGGCACCATTCTGACGAAGATGGACGGCGATGCGCGCGGCGGCGCGGCGTTGTCTATCAAGGCGGTCACCGGCAAACCGATTAAATTGATCGGCGTCAGCGAAAAACTCGCCGACGGTTTGGAAGAATTTTATCCGGATCGCATGGCGGGACGTATTTTGGATCTCGGCGATTTGCAGAGTCTGCTCGAAAAAGCGCAACGCGAATTCGATGAAGACGAAGCCAAACGCATGCAGGAACAAATGGTCGCCGGCCAGTTCACGATGGATGATTTCCTCAATCAGCTGAATCAGATTCGGCGCCTCGGCTCGTTCCAGAGTATTCTCGGCATGATCCCGGGAATGGGGAAATTTAAAGACCAACTGAAAGATGTGGATTTGGAAGGCGGCGAGATCAAAAAGATCGAAGCCATCATTCAATCCATGACACTGAAAGAACGACAGGAACCGAGCATTTTGAACGGCAGCCGCCGTAAACGCATCGCGCAAGGCTCGGGGACGCGTGTGCAAGATGTCAATCGTTTCGTCAAGCAGTTCATGGAAATGCGCAAGATGATGAAGCGGATGAAACGTTTCAATAAAAATAAGAATACAAAAGGCGGGTTCAACTTGCCTTTTATGCCTAAATAAGATTATTTCACAAGGAGGTGAAAGAACAGATGTTAAAAATTCGTTTAACCCGTCGCGGCGCGAAAAAAGTCCCGTTCTACCGTATTGTAGTCATGGAATCTTCGCTCCCGCAGAGTGGTCGTCCGGCCGACACGATCGGTTACTACGACTCGGTCAAACAACCGGCGGAACTCAAAATTGACGAAGAAAAAGCGTTGGCATGGCTCGCCAAAGGCGCCCAGCCGACGGATACCGTACGCACATTGTTCCGGCAACAAGGCATCATGGCTAAATTTGCCGAACTGAAAAAGTAAGCGAGGCGATTAGCATGCAAGAATTGGTCACGGTAATTGCCAAAGCGCTGGTTCGCAATCCCGACGCTGTGCGCGTTGACGTTGTCACCAAAGGAGATCTCGAAGTGTATAAATTGCACGTCGCTCCGGAAGATATGGGCAAAGTCATCGGTCGTCAGGGTCGGATTGCCAAGGCGTTGCGCACGGTAGTGCGCGCAGGTGCCATTAAGGAAAACAAAAAAGTTACAGTCGATATCGTCTAGGAGGCAACATGGAAGAAATGATTCTTCGCTGCCCAGTTTTGATCAAGTCCAAGGTCACGCAGGCATTGAAAGACAACATGCTGCGCGAAGTGCAAACCAACTTGGGCCAGGTCGAACAAGAATTGCAGCAGATCGAATTTCAGGCCAAACGCCTGTTAACCGAGCAGGCTCGCATTGATGCACAGGGTCTGATCAATTTGCGCGCGCAGATTGAACAGAATAAAGACAAACTGATGCAGATGAAAGCGAAGCTTACCGAAGAGCAAAAACGCATCAGCGAGCTCGAAATGGGCGCGGAAATTCCGCGCGGCCAAATGGAGCAGACCGTTACTGTCAAAGTCGGCGACGACTTGAATAAGTACATGGGAGCAGAAATTTTGCTGGAAGACGGCAAAATTATCGCGTTTCGCAACTGATGTCTACGGATATGCTGGTGGTCGGCCGGATCGTCGCCGCGCATGGAGTGCGCGGTGAGGTACGGCTGAAACCGGACACGGACCGACCGGAGATGTTGACGGCGTTGCCGCATCTTTATCTGGGCGGCAACCGTTACCAAATCCAAAGTTCGCGTTTTCATAAACAAATGCTGATTGTGCAGTTCAAAGGCATCACTGACCGCAATGCGGCCGATGCGTTAATCGGTCTTTGGGCGGAACTTCCTCGCGAAGAACTGCCGCCGCGCGCGCAAGGACAATTTTATATTGTCGATCTGGTCGGCATGGAAGTCGTCACCGAAAGCGGCACCGTGCTCGGTACCTTGCAAGAGGTTTTACAGCCGGGAGCCAACGACGTGTTTGTCGTGCGCGGTGAACGTGAAGAAATTCTCGTTCCGGCGCTGAAACGCGTCGTGAGTGACATCGATCTCGATGCCAAACGACTCACGGTGACCGACGAGTTCTGGGCGAACTATCATGAAAATTGATATTGTCACGCTCTTTCCGGAATTTGCCGATGCTTTTTTTTCTCATAGCATTATTTCGCGAGCCCGCCAAGCGGGCTATTTGACGTTAGGTACAGTCAATCCGCGCGATTTTACGGATAATAAATTCCGGTACGTCGATGATACGCCATACGGCGGCGGCAACGGCATGCTATTGCAAGCCGAGCCGATCTTTAAGGCGGTCGAGAGCGTCTTGCCGCAAAAAAGGCCTGACGCCCGCGTGATTTTACTCAGTCCGACCGGCGCGCCTTTTACGCAAGAGAAGGCGAGCGAGCTGACGCAATACGAGCACTTGGTACTCGTCTGCGGTCATTATGAGGGCATTGACGCGCGCGTGGAAGATCACTTGGTCGACGAAAGCATTTCCATCGGCGACTACGTGCTCACGGGCGGAGAATTGCCCGCGTTCATTGTGGCGGACGCCGTGGCGCGTTTGCTGCCGGGGGTCCTCGGTACGCACGCCAGCGCGTTTGATGAATCGTTCATTGAGGGCACGTTGGAATATCCGCAGTATACGAAGCCGGCGGAATTTCGCGGGTATAAAGTACCGGAAATATTGCTGTCGGGGCATCACGCCAATATCGCGCGGTGGCGTCGCAAGCAATCACTGTTGCGCACGCGTGAGCGCCGTCCCGATTTATGGCGAAAATTGGTATTAAGCGATACCGACCGAAAATTACTGGCAGAGGAAGATACTTGATGGCGCATTTTTCTATCGGACTTGTCCATTATCCTATTTATAATAAACACGGCGACATCATCACAACGGCGCTGACCAACTATGATATTCACGACTTGGCGCGGTCGGCGACGACGTACGGCGTGGAAAATTATTATATTATCCATCCGAACTTCGCCCAGCGCAAGCTGGCCGAGGAAATCATGGAGCATTGGCAGACCGGGTTCGGCAGTACCTATAATCCGGATCGCAAAGATGCCTTCGCTCATGTTAAGCTTCGTGAAAATCTCGCGCAAGTACGGGAAGAAATTCATCGCGAAACGGGGCATCCGCCGCAAATCATCACCACGGATGCGCGCACTTACCCCAACACCGTCACATACCGGCAGGTACGGGAATGGTTGCAAACCACTGACAACTCATACTTGCTGCTTTTCGGTACGGGGTACGGCATGACGAAAGAAGCCATGCAATCGTTCGATTATATTTTAGAGCCGATTTTGCCGACTGAAAACTGACCCAGGTGTTCAACTGCTTCTGCTCAATTTTTGAGCAG
>OJVE01000154.1_pt1 | contig 33347 bp, 50 predicted proteins | sample 1600081 | NCBI WGS metagenome assembly OJVE01 (sample SAMN04436789, study PRJEB24849) | human gut metagenome | biome: human gut; feature: NICU; material: stool | host: Homo sapiens | place: USA: Saint Louis, MO | collected 2011-04-13 | reverse complement strand
ACGGTAGTATCGGCACTGGAATCATCGCTTCAGATAACAGGAATGGTGATTTGCAGCATGTGAAGTCCTGTCTCACCTCTGCGGGATTTTCTCTAGGAAGCATCAATACGCCGATGGTCGTGAATGTGAAGGGGCTTGTCTCCATTCTTCGCGATATGGGGATACTCCGCGAAAAACGCATTCCTGAGATCTACTTCTCGGCGAGCATCGAGCAAAGACTCTCCCTCGTGCAGGGGTTGCTGGATCAGGATGGGACCATCTCCTCAAATGGGAATATAGAGTTCACCCAGTCCGCCGATCATCTGCCGATTGTCCGAGGAATGGTGCGCCTGCTAAGATCTCTGGGAATCGTCGTTCACGAACCCCATCTCAACAAAGCAGGATACACGGCTGATGGTGTGCGTCACGAGGCTCAGGATCGTTATCGCATCACCTTCACGACGGATCTGCCGGTATTCTCTTTGCAACGCAAAGCGGCTTTAATCCCTACGACGTTGAGACAAACCCAGCAATGGCTATACGTCAAAGACATCAGGAAGATATCCAACGCGCCTCATCGTTGTCTGACCGTTGGAAGCCCTGACCATTCGTTCCTCATCGCTGATTACGTGCCGACCCATAATACGATGGCGGCGTTCAGCCTGTTTCTGCAATGGTCGAAGATTGACGCGCGTGACGGTAAAGGCAAGACCCCGTGCATTTACATTAATCCGAAGGCCGGTAATGATTTGGAGGATGCGACCCGTTCGCAGGGTGGTACGGTCATCCGGTTGGATTCCGATGTGGCTAACGGCACGTTCGACCCGTTCAACGTGATTCCGAATGTGGAGGAGGCCAAGGAAATCGCCGTCCTGATGATGACGAACATTCTTGGCGGTGACACAAAGATGGAATCCGCCATGACAGCCATGCTGGATTACGGCGTCAAACACGGGGCGCGTTGCGTAGGCCGGGCTCTGCTTGTCGCCGCCCAAGCTGTTGCGAAGACCATCAAAGCGGGGAACACGGCGGAGTCCATTGGGTTGCCTTCCAACACCCTCGAGGTGTTTTCGACAATCAGCATGAACCTGAAGGCGAACCAGGGACTACGTCTTATCTTCGGCACCGATAATGACACCAAGCCGTTGACGATCAGCCAAAACCTGACCCTCATCAACGCCGGAGACCGTTCACTCATCCCCGAAGGCCAAGATGATTCCATGACCGCTCGCATCCGCCAGTGGACGTTGCGAATGGTCGTCATGGGAGCCGGCACCGCCGTTCGAGGCCGCGATGGCATGGTAGGTGTCGATGAGGCATGGGTGTTCATGGGCAAGGACAAGGGAGCTTCCCGAACCTTCGAACAATGGGTGCGTATGGCCCGTTCGCAACGATTCACGCCTGTCATCATCAGTCAGAAAGTGCAGGAGTTCATCGATGCCGACTTGACCGGCGGCATCAGCCGCGCCCTCCTTCTGGCGTTGGACAACCCGGAAGAAGCCAATGGCACGGTCAGTCCGGCCAAATCAGCGGAACGACTCCTAGGCATCGAAGACCCCAATGGTCGGATCTTGCAGCGCATGGGAGCCGATGATACTTTGGACAACGGTCAGCCGAACCCGAACAGTCTGAAGCGCCTGGTAAGCGCATCGACGAGGAAGACCGTTCGCGGAGCCGTCGCCTATTTCAAAGACGGATCCAAGCAGCCTATTCCAGTGGAAATCGTGATTCCTCCGGCATTGTTGAAGGAAATCAGCACCACTGCCACGGACAAGATCGCACGAGAACAACGAAAGAACAAGGAGCAGTGACCCCTTATGGGATACAAAGACATATTCGATGACTCATTTTCCACACCGGCTTCCGACAAGTCGGAGGAATCATCTGCCGTTACCCCTTTGACCCCGGAGCCGGAGGAACAACAGCAGTCGAAACCATTGCTGTTCCCTGGTTTCGGTAGCGGACGTCCTCTCCTATTGGAACGCCCCAGCAGATACATCCAACGTCTCAGCGATACCGCATCCAAAGTGTATGCGGTACCTGACGAAGACCCATACGGAGGAGTGGAAAACCGTATCCTGTACTCCCCCGTGATCAGCCTCCCCGTATTCCTGCTTCAGGGGAATGAGCTGTTCGCGAATCATGACATGCTCAAGTATCCTTTGCTGAATCCTCCACTGAATCACGCTTGGGATGGAAGCGACATCAGCGTGTACATGCTCACCATCATCGCCGCATATACTTCAGCGGGCATCCTGCACGAGGATGTAGACGGTGATGTGCTTGCGTACGATGTCGAATATCCCCTCTCCGTTGCAGACGAGCTTTGGAATGCGGCATCCGATTGGGCTTCCGAAGCGGCTCCGCTGTTGAAGGATCTGAACACCGCACGGCTTTTGGGATTCGCGTTGAAGAGTCCCAACGAGGAAACCGATGCTTTGAGGGCTTTGTTTGAATCATGGGATGAGAATCGTTCTTCAGGTGAGATCATCGAAGCGGGGAAACATGCCGCGAATCTTCTTCGAGACGATTACAACGTGTTCGTCGACGTGGAATTCCGACCATTCCAAGAACGGTAATTCACCGAATCATTCAAAGTCGGTAAATTTTTACCGACTTTTGCCTTCCGTAAGGGGGTCATCCTTTGAAAACCAGTACAAAACTCATGGCTGCGGGAGCCGCATTGCTGGTGGGGTTGAACGGTCTTATCGTCATGAACGTGGTGAGTGCCGTTTCCGGCAGTGTCGCGGCCCTTACCAGCAACGTCGGAAAGTCCTTATCAGCCGCAGAATATGATTGCGGCACCTCATCAGATGATGATTCGACAACCGGGACCACATCGATAGCCCCCAACAAGGTCGCGGTGGCTATAGCCGAGGCATTCGCCAAAGCCGGGTATTCGAAAGCCAGCACGGCAGGCGCTCTTGGTGTGATCCAATTCGAATCTGGGATGAATCCGGAACAGGAGCAGATAGGCGAGACCAATCCCGCATTGCGTGGCTTCGGTCTGAATCAGTGGACACCGCGCAGCAAAATCCAAGCATGGATGGATCAGCATAACGTGTCTGGCAAAGACTCTGATGCCGACGTGCAGATAAAAATGCTGGTTGACACGTCCAAATCCGATTGGAACAACTTCTATCTGGATAACATCGAGGCCGAAGGGTACAACGTCACCGACCATGACCTGCACAAATGGTGGCTGCATGCGGATAATCCGGAGGACGCCTCAATCGCATGGCTTGCCGGGTATGGGCGCGGAGCGTGGAACGATCGGCATGAAGAGGAACGTAAGAAATATGCGCGCTCCTACTATGATTCACCGGAGATTAGTGCGATCGAGTTCACTGGGAAGGCAAGCGACGATTCCAGTGGTTCCGACAATGTCGTTCAAGCTTCCTGCTCATCCGACGACGATGGTGATGGAGGCAGTGCCGTCGTAGGTTCTGTGGGCGGGGCTCCTATAGGCAAAACCCGTAATTTTGGCTGGCTGTGCGATACGGATGCAAAAGTGTGTCACGACGGGGACTACGGGCCATTCACTTCCTTCGCCAGCGGCGGACATTACCAGTGCTACTGGTATGCACTTGTCAGACTATGGGTGATTCACCATCATGACGTGGCAAACTGGAACACCCCCGTGGGTGGTGACGTCCATGTGCATCTCGCCTCCGACCCTGCATACACAGTCGATTCCAGCCCACACCCGGGGGATGGCGTCAGTCAGTTCGGCGGTGCTTTGGGAGGTGATATGAGCTCCGGGCATATCGCCGTGGTCGAAGAAGTCAAGAAGGACGCAAACGGATGGAGAATCCGAATCAGCGAGGGAAACTACGGCACGAACGGAAGCGGCCCATGGGAGGGGTACAACAGTCGCTGGCTCACGCAAAAGCAGTTCGATGGCGCCGGCAACGTGTTCTTCCGGAAGAAAAGCTGGAAGAACTAGCCGCAGTATCCCGGATTCTGGCAGCCTCCCCCAACCGATGCCATGGGAACGCTATCCCAAAGATGCCAGTCAACCTTGCCATCCAAGTCCGACTGCGTGACAGGTCCCTTAAGGATGGGCGTCATGCTGGAATGGGCGAGGCCTATCTCGGGATCGCCTTTCACTGGGATGGCTATTCTGGTTCCCTCGCTCAAATCGTCGGCCATGTTATTGTCCCAGCGTGTCAGCCAAGGATTAATCCACCAAGGGTTGTCGCCGTTGATGTTCATGCCGCTGATTTTCCCGTTTGCGATGGTGAGTTTATCGTTGATGTCGTAGTCTCTCCAAGCTGGAGTCAATGCCCAGATGCTCCCATTGTTGAAGGAATCACCGTCCTGCAAAAGCATGGATTCGACCTTTCCTGTGACCGTGACCGTTCGGTCTTCGTTGACTGTCACGTGAGGTCCGTCCGTCCACCGGCTGCCGGTCGCCAACGCCTCACTGTTCCACCATGCTTTCATTGTCGGATACGCTTTACATGCGTTTTCATATTCCTCTTCGCATGGATAGCTGACGGCATCAGGCCCATCGTTCTTATCCGCTGGGATAGCGCTCAGAGCGGGTAGAGGATTGCTTCCGATGTCCGGTGTCCGCAACTGGTCGATTACCTGTTGAGCATCATGTTGGCTGAGTGAGTCCAAATTGACCGTGGGGTCACTCCCCCAGTTGCGGGCTGCCTGTTCGAATTGGATGGCCAGATCCGTGTACTGTTGTTTCTCCTCATCGGTCAGCTGATTTGCGGCAGCCTCAGCGGCTTTCTTGCGTTCCTCCGACTTATGTTTTTTCAACTGTTGGGCTTGCGCCTGCTGGCGTTCCTCAGCGGTGACTTTTTTACGCCACGTACTCCAAGCCAGGATGCCAGCGACGAGAACCACCACTGTAATAACACTGGCGAGTATTTTCATAGGCCTGCTGAATGTTCCGTGCATCCTCAACTCCTAATCCAAAAAAAAACGTGTGGTTCCAGCGTATCCTTCCCAGAAAAGCGAATGCCTCCGATTATCCGAATCGGAGGCATTCTGTCCACTGAGAGAGGTTTTCGGAGCGAAGGATCAAACATCCTTCACGTTCTTGTTTTCCTTGATTTCCTCAAGCTTGACGTACACGTTCAAACCCAGGTTGTACAAGGCCGGCAATGCGAAGATAAGAACACACAGGACACCAGCCCACCGATACTCCAAGCCCCAGGCCGTGAAGAAGAACGCAGGAATCGGGATGAGAACAATCAGTTCGATGATCATTTGGACGATCAACGGGAGCGCAGATTCCAACATCCTCTCGCTGACGAAGAACCAGATAACGGCTTGTACTGCGAAAGCCGCAAACAGGATGACGAGCATGACCCCAACGGTCACCAGATCAGCGATCCCAGTGGAAGTCGCATAGTTGAACACGTTCACGAACATGCCGCCCATGTCGCTGCTGAAGAACATTCCCATCAACAGGACTATCACCAATCCCAGAACGAGAAGAAAAAGTCCAATCATTGCCAGCAAGGTAAGCATTGCGACCACCTCCAATCCATGCTCAGCGTTCTGTTATATGCAGTTGCATTGCTTCGTTTGCCTGACCTTATTCTGTGACAGAATTCATCGACAAGCAAATCAACACCAGCAGTGGCCGCATTGTCCTATCTGGATGGTTTGCGCCGCCAATAGTCGTGCACCGGATGCCCATCACGATCGTGGGAGACGACATGCACCATGCCATTGTCCGGCAGGACGAAGCGTTGAGGACTTGGCATGCCACTGTTCGCGACACGAATCTTGTCCAACAGCTTGGCCTGCAGTTCCGGGGCCAGATCCATATACGCAGTATGCGCATTCAACCGGACCAAGTCGCTGATGCGGATAGCCTCGTCTCGTGCAGTGTCGGGATCGAATCCACAATAATCAGCCAACCTCGCATAATGGTCCGGCGTCACTTCACTGGCATGCTCCGCTCCTGAGAATGGCATCGCGAGCTTGTCTGTCAACCCCGGCCACACAGTCGTGGTCATCACATCGTATGCTGGGCTTAGTTTCCAGGACTCACCATCCGGCGAAGTGGGCATGACAGAATAGTTACGGGCATGCGCATCGCAATTATCGACAGCCACGTTGAAGGCCAATCGTCGCAGCCACTCCTCCCCCAGTCTGCCGGACGGATCCATCTTCCGTAGGGTGGTCAGCGTATCGACGGCACTCACCTTGTACTTCTCGGATGATGGTAGGCCCAATGCCTGCACCATATCCTCCATCGGCAGACGAACCGGCATACCATTTTCGATACGACGATCGAACCGTTCCACGATATAGGTCTGCTGGCCGTTGAATTCCTGGATATCCGACTCCGGGGTTTCGATGCCGACCATCTTGGAAAGCATCATGGTCGCATGTTCTACTTCATCAGCGTCATAAATGCCGGCCGGTTTAAGAATATGAGTCGACGGAACGGCGCCATTGGGCCACACCCATTCATCGCCTACACGGGACAAGGAGAATTTGCCTTGAGCTCCTGCCAAGGAAAATCTGGCACCTTTGTTCCTGACGAACCATGAATCAGGCGTCCGTTTGACGGCGGCAATACGTGTCGCGATTTCGTCATCGGTTGCTTCTGCAGGAGGCACACTGGCAATAGTCGGCATCTCATCGTTCCGAGAGAACACCAGCGCACCAGCTGAATCCACGTTTTCCAGCAAGTCGAAGGATTCCTGAGATTTCGCGCCGACTGCCTGCATCATGGCATACTTGGCGGCACCTGATTCCGGGAGTAAATTTTCTAGAAAATTCTCCGGTGCATCCTCGCGCCACTCTCCATCTTTCGGGAGGCTGAAACTTATCCGTGGAGCATTCCAATCATACTCAAACGCGACTCCTCGTTTGAGAGAGGTGAACACGCCAACGTGGGAGCCGTTCATCCAGACGTTTAGCCGATCACCTTTTCTCATGCCACCACGCATTCCGCAGGCAAGGCAGTGGCATCCACTCCAAGAACCTTCATTATCCGTCGAGTCGGAAGATATGGTGCAACGCCGGTGTCAATCAGCCGTTGCACCACGCTTGAATCGACTCGTGCTTTCTCGGCCACTTCATCGACGGTACGGTGCTGCATGAACTCGGCCATGACCCTGCGCATACGTTCCGGTGATTCGATGAATCTCACGTTGCTGGCGGTTTTCGGCATGGCCTGCTTGATGCGCTGACGGTACTCGTCGCTAACCTGCCATTTCTCGTATATCATTTTTTTGCCTATGCATTAGTAAGGTGTCTGCGAATGTATTCGCTACGACTGATGTGGTACCGCTTCGCGGCGGCAGTGACCTGTTCGAGCTGGCTTTCGGGCATCTTTATGGTGACGGTGACCATGCGCTCGTCCCGTTTCGGCAGCATGTGGAGACCGTAGTAGATAGGGCCGGTGATACCGTGGCCGGCGTCCTCGCTTTCCATTCGTTCCACGTCACTGCTGACCTGCTCCTCGGTCATTCCGAATTTCTCCAGCAGTTCCTTGTCTCGTTCGTTGAAATCGCTCATCGTTCACCTCTTTTGCCTTCCAGCTGATTAATTTCCTTTAGTGTTTTCTTCGTCGGAGGTGTCATCGCGTGGTAGATCAGTACGCTGTCGTTCAACTGCTTGTAGACCATCTCCACGTCACGGCCATGTCCGTCAAGACCTATTGCCACCCAAGTGCCATCCGCCCTACGCGCGTCTTTCATGACACTTCGAAAGGCCGTCAGCACGTCCTCTGATGTCAGCTCCGGATGCCGTTCATGCACGCGCGACAGCACGTAGATTTTCAAAAAGCAACCTCCACTCCTCTTGACGAAACTATTATAACACGCAGGTAATACCAATAGAATACCGCAGAAATGATACATGCCAGCAGAAGCCACAAAAAAAACCGAGCCGCCTAATCAGCCCAACAAAACCCGCGACACCGCCCCCTCATCAGGCAACCCGGAATCCAACAATTCAGCCAAACGCGACGCAACACGATCGGCATCAACACCGGTGAACATGCCACCCATCCATTCGGACATCAGCGTCCGGACATGCTCGCAGTCGGCGGAATGCACGTGACGTGCGGGACCTTTGCTCTCATCCACTACTTCAGCCTCAAGGGGAATATCAGCCGACTCGCTCTGCGCAGTCTGTCGCGTTGGAGCATCGGTGCGAGGATAATACTTGATCCCATGCCTGAACGGTTCGGCCCTCAAATTCGGAGCCGCCTCCAAGACATTCGACAACGCCTGTTTGAACCTGCGCCGGAAGTCCTTCATCGGCAGGCCGGTGCCCTCGAACTGGTCATACAGTTGACGCCATGAAACGTAGGCGACGTGGTCGAGCCGGTATGTGCGGTACGTCAACCATATATAGACGTCCAACGCCCGCGCCGATTTGCCCAGACGCGAGATGACATCCATGCTGAGTGGGACGCTTGGCTTCGACAGCTCGGCCCACATCTCGTCGGTGAACTGGATTGATGCGATGATGTCCTGTTCTGGCCTGAACTGTGTACGGCCTTTTCTGGCGACGGTGAACGGCGTGCATTCGCCTTTGTTCTCGCGATTCTCGTCGGTGTTCATGATGGAGATCGAGGTTCGCGCCAGGTTCATCAGCGTGTCCTCCGTCTCTTTCTGGCATCCGGAGTGGTTGGATATTCCGGTGTTGTCGCAGAATTCCTGGAAGCTGCCACGAAAGACAACAGTGTGGGTGTCCTGATCCACGTCGGGATTGTTCTTCATGCGAATCATGGATTGCACGTAGAGGAATATCAGTCGTGGGGTTTTCCCGTAGACCCATTCTTCGGGGCGACTGGGGGTTATGCGGACTGTTTCCCGACCGTTTGTTCTCTCTATGTATGAGGCGTTGGGTTTCGATACGGGGAAGAGTGAGAGTTTCGCCATGAGCGGCGGTGCCCCGGTGTTCATTTTCGTTGTGGCGACGGCGTTATTATTGGTCATGTAATCGCTCCGTTTCAGCGGTTGCCAGATACCCGGCCGGTACGAACGGTGCGGGTATCTTTTTTTCTTTTCGTCGTTATTTTATCGCGTTTTTCTTAGAATTCTGACACCTTTCTTAGAATTCTGACACCTTTCTTAGAATTCTGACACCAAATTTAGAATTCTGACACCTTTCTTAGAATTCTGACACCATCTCTGCGAATGCCATCGAACCATACCCCGATTGCCTGCGATCAGAGCGGTCACAGCCTTAGAATTTTGACACCCTCGCTTAGAATTTTGACACCGACTCTTAGAATTTTGACACCCTCGCTTAGAATTTTGACACCGGCATGGCCTCTCAGCCCTTATGGCAGTAGGGCTAAGCGGCACCCCCAAGTGATATTACAAGTGATATTACAAGTGATATTACAAGTGATATTACAAGTGATATTACCGGTTTGCGCCGTAAAGCCCTTGGCTTTAGCCATGGGGATATAAGGCGCTTTGTTTTTTTTCTGGTGTTTGGGAGTGTATCGTCTTTCCGGTTTTTAATTAGATAGCTTCCTGCTGTATAATTGTTTTCGTGAGGTACAAAAGCAATCGGAACGTGGTGTACTCATGCAAATACCACGTGGTGTGGTGCCCGAAATACCGTCGCCCCGTCCTGGTGAACGGGGTCGACGGACGGTTGAAGGACATCATCCGCGAGACATGCGCCGAGATACATGCGGAGCTGATCGAGATGGAGGTCATGCCCGACCATGTGCATCTGCTCGTCGAGGTGGACCCCCAGTACGGGATACACCGGGCGGTGCGCCTGATCAAAGGTAGGTCATCACGGTTGTTGCGCGACGAGTACCCGTGGCTGAAAAGCCGGCTGCCGACGTTGTGGACGAACTCGTATTTCGTGTCCACTGTGGGCGGCGCCCCGTTGAAGACCATCAGACAGTACATAGAGAACCAGAAGCACATGTAAGGAAAGGAGGTTCCCGCTCATGGTGGACATGGGATACCGGTTCCGCATCTACCCGAACCGCAGGCAGCGTCTGCTGATCGAACGCACGTTCGGCTGCACGCGATGGGTGTGGAACCATTTCCTCAACAAGCGTCAGGTCGAATACGAGGAGACCGGCAGAAACTCGCGCGCGTTCAGGCAGATGAAGGACCTGCCCAAGCTGAAGGATGCGAACCCGTGGCTCAGGGAGGTGGATTCCGTCAGCCTGCAGGCCGTGATCCAGCATCTGGACCGCGCATACGACAACTTCTATCGTCGCGTCGCGTCGAAGAAGAAAGGCGGATACAAAGGAACCACCGGCTATCCGAGGTTCAAGGGCAAGCACAACAGGCACCAGTCATACACGACCAAAAACGTCGGCCACACCGTGTACGTGGCGGACGACAAGCACGTGCGCCTGCCCAAACTCGGCATGGTCAAAACCAGGGTCAGCCGTCCCGTGACCGGCGTGGTCAAATCCGCGACCGTCAGCCGTAACCCGGCCGGCGAATACTACGTGACCATCAAATGCGCGGGCGTCCACAAAAGCATGGCACCCGCCAAAGGCGATGCGATCGGCATCGACCTCGGACTGAAGGACTACTGCATCACGTCGGAGGGGGTGAAACATCCCAACCACCGATATCTCAAGCAGAGCGAGAAGCGACTGCGTCACGCAAAACGGAAACTGTCCCGAAAACCAAAGGGCGGCAACAACCGTGAAAAACAGCGCATCAAAGTCGCCAGACTCGAGCAGAAGGTGGCGCGCCAGCGGCGCGACACGTTGGACAAACTGTCCACCATGCTCGTCCGCAGACATCCGATCATCTGCATGGAAACCCTCATGCCGAAGAACATGGTCAAAAACCACAGGCTCGCCAAACACGTCAGCGACGCGGCGTGGGGCGAGTTCGCGCGCATGCTCGACTACAAGGCCGGATGGTACGGTTGCAAGGTGGTCCACGTGGACAGGTTCTATCCGTCCAGCCAGCTCTGCCACGACTGCGGATACCTACCCGGAGGTCAAGAACCTCGATGTGCGCGAATGGACATGCCCGCAATGCGGCGTGTTCCACGACCGGGATGTCAACGCGGCCAACAACCTGCGCGACGAGGGGCTGAGGATACTCGGCCAGCTCGAAACGGCCGCATAGAACATAACAGAACAAAGGTAGGGCGGGACACGTCCAAACCAAACGCTTGCGGAGACCCTGTAAGCCCTTCACGGACTCGAAGGCAACCGGTCGATGAAACAAGAATCCCCCGGCTTCGGCCGTGGGGAGTGTCAAAAACTCTCTCTTAATCTCTCTCCCCACTTCGACTTGCGATCCACCGGGATGCCGCTGACGCGGCAGATGCCACCGTTTTGCCGTGTGGGGAGGAATCACGGCCTTCCTATTCCCACATTATACGCGAATGTGGTAGAATCAGCCTTATGAGTCAGAAAGTCGTGTTGGAACGTGTGACGTTGGACGGTGCCAAACCGTTCATCGGTTATACCGACCAGCATGACCCATGTTCCGAAAAGCTTTACGCGAATACCGGCAGTCAGGCAATGGAATGGCTGTGCGACGCTTGGCGATACCGGTTCAACCAGCTGCGTTCCAACCGTTGCAAATACGGTAAGGACAAGACTCTCATCCCCATTGGCGGCACGCCCGACACTCGTAGCGTCAACCAGTCCCGGAAAGAATGCTCTTGGCTAACCGCAGTGCCTTCCCTTATCTTGGAATCCCCGACCAGAATCGAACGGGTCGAATGGTTCACCGCCGTGCAACGACGCAAGACCCTGCTAAGCAAACGGTTGAAGCCGGGACGAATGCCCCGGTTCAAATCATACAAGCGTGACGGGCAGCGTTTCGTCTGCTGGCACAACGGGGGACGCAACGCCGTATACCGTCGGGTCAACCGCAACCACGGCATCATAACCATCACCGGACAGAATCCCAAAGGCATGTCATTGCCGGGCGAACCGTTACGCTACCGCATCCTCCTGCACGTGCGAGTCAGCCAGCCGATACGCGAATACACGGCCATCCAAGTGGATTGGACGAACCGCACCGTCGTGTTCAACAACACCCCAACGCCCGTCAAGCATGAGCCGACCGGCAGGGCGGTCGGCATCGACCGTGGATGCGCGCATGCCGCCGCCGACTCCGACGGACGGTTCATGGACCTGCCGAAAGACAGGTTGAAGGCCATCGACCGTGAAATCAGGAAACGGCAGAAGGCCCAAGCCCGTAGGGTCAAGACAGCCGGATATTCCAGTGAGAAAGAATACGCGAATAGTGGCAGAACCAGCCGCGCATATTGGAAGACCCGGCTGGAAATCACAAAACTGCATGCGAAATCCAAACGTATATTGGATGACGTGTACCAAAAATACACGACCCAACTCGTGCGTGACAATGATTTGATTGTGTTGGAGAACCTACGGTTGGCGAACATGAGCCGACGCAACAAGCCTGTTCCCGACCCGTTGCATGAGGGCAGATACCTGCCCAACGGGCAGGCCGCGAAACGCGGACTCAACCGTAGTCTCCGACAGGCGAGCATGGGACGACTCGCGTCCATGCTCGCCTATAAGACCAAACTCGCCGAAGGCGTGGGCATGATACTCGTCAACCCCGCCTACACGAGCCAGACATGCAGCCGATGCGGGCATGTGGACAAGAAGAACCGCGAGAGCCAAGCGGTCTTCGTCTGCAAGAAATGCTCGTACACGGCGAACGCCGACGTGAACGCCGCCCGGAACATCCTCGAACGGGGATTGGACACGCTCGCCGTCACGTCGGAAAACCTGTGGGGCGCGGACGGCACCCCGGTCGAACAGGGACATAAGACCAACGGAAACGCTGCACGCGAATCCGTGGCAGTCTCTTAGAAACCAGAACCTCTCCTACCGCAAAACGATAGGAGGAATCCCCCGGCTTCAGCCGAGGGGAGGACGTCAAGGTTTTCAGATTTTCTTCAAGAATCGTTCTTTGAACGAATGATAATCGTAGTATCCGTCCGGTTTTCCTCCACCCAACTGCGGAACAGGAAAAGCCGGTCAATCTTCCAGAACGTTGTCTTAAAAAAAGGATGCTGCGCCGATGCGAAGAATTAAGATATTCATCGATAACACCATTATTCCCGCAGACATATACGCCGGGCAGAAAATCGCTTTCATCTTCCTGCCAGCAGGCCGTCAAACAGCTCAAGGTCGTGAACAAGTCGTGCATCAAGCCTCAGTGGATAATGAGAACGGGCGTGTAATCAACGTGACCTGGCAGGCTAAAGGCTGGTTCAACCGGCTCGTCACCCGGCATTCGCCTCTTCTCCGACGCATGCTCGGACAACCCGACACCTACCGGTTCGACGATAACATCGCCTCTCCGGAATTTATCCAGGAGCGTGCAGATTGAGCAGGGCAGCACATAAGACCGTTCAACCAGTAAGCCGATCAGCCGTAAGAAGGAAGAACCGGTTCCAACGACGTGTCGCCCTCTGCCTGATGTCGGCAATGATTTTGTCAGGCGGAATGGCATGTCTTTTTCTGCCGCATAATGAAACCGCATACGCAGGTGAACGTTTCAACCAGTCCACCGCATTAACCACGGAACAGTTGACGGCATCAAGCATCGATGATGCGGCTAGCAGGAGCAGCCAAAGGGAAGACCTCACAGTGGACGGCACATGGGATATAGGTGACCAGCCGGAGGGCAAGCTCACCATCATTCACGCGGATAATCCAGTGGTCCGTGATCTGATCAACGGGCGCGACGAGGATCAGACTCCGACCGGATTCAATCCGGACCATGCGACCGGCGACACGGGCAACGCGTACGCGTACGGGCAATGCACATGGTGGGCGTACGTGCGGCGCACACAACTGGGATTGCCGGTCGGCAGCCATCTGGGGGATGGCGGCATGTGGGCCGATTCCGCCAAGGCGCTCGGCTATTGGGTGGATGATACTCCCCGACAAGGGGATGTGATTGTGTTCAGCCCGGCGCAGGTCAACAACGCATGGGGGCACGTCGCCATCGTGGAGAAGGTCAACGGCGACGGTTCCATCGAGATTAGCGAAGCCAATGTGAACGGGCAGGTCGGCCCGTTCCGACGCACCATCGAGGCGAAACAGACGCATGCATACCAGTACATCCACTATTAGAAGAGCTCCCATTGTCCTGACGGTTCTCCTGCCAATCGTCATGCTCGCCATGCCGACGATCCCGGCATGGGCGGACGCCGTCGATTCGGCTCCGACCCACATGGCGAGCAGTGTCAGATCGTTCCCGAAACACTTGGTTCCGCATCGTTCGTTCAGTGAGGCCGTATCGACCGACGTGGACGGCTCATGGGGAGGCATCGAAACCTTGGACGTGCCGCATACGGAAAGCCCCGAGGAACAGGCCACGCGCATCCAAGCCGAACAGGCGCGACAGTCGGAGGCTGCGTCACGCGCCGAACCACGCACACCGGTCATATCGGCGCCGACGACAGGTGACAAGGAGAAACCCGCCTCGGATACGGCCGCCGCCCTGGTCTCCTACGCGCTCCAATACCAGGGCGCGCCATACGTGTACGGGGGCAATACGCCTGCCGGCTGGGATTGCAGTGGTTTCACGCAATACGTGTACGCGCGGTTCGGCATCCAATTGCCGCACCCGTCCGGCATGCAGGCCACGGTCGGCACGCCCGTTACTGACCCGCAGCCGGGTGATCTTATGGCAAACGCGGGGCATGCGGGCATTTACATCGGCAACGGTCTGATGATCCATGCGATGAACCCGGTCGATGGCACGAAGGTCACGGCCGTCATGCCCGGCATGGGATATTATCGTCTGCTCGGCTAGGGCACGCTATACTGTGTGGAAAGGGTCGGTGCGCGTTTTCCGGTTCTCTGTCCGAACGACGCGCGTCGACCCTTCTTTGTCACCGGTTGTTGTTGGCGTACGGGTTTTGCGTATTGCCTGATGTTTTTAGTTTAGGGTGGCGGTGCCGGTGGATAGTGGGATTAGTTGGGAAAGTAGTGGGCTGATCCATGCCCATTCGGCGAATAGTAGCGTTACCCAGAAGAATAGGCAGGTGGTTGCGCGTAGGATGATTGGGCCTGATTGGATGCGCCAGATTAGTGTCATGAGGTTCCATGATGTTGTTTTCTTCTGGCGGTCTTTGTGCCAGATGAGCCATGACAGGCCTGTGAGGATGCACCAGATTGTTAGTGTTGCGGTGAACAGGAGTTGGCTGACTGGAGCGTATTTGCTGGCTTTTTGGATACTGCGTGCGATGGTGGCTTTTGCCTGTTGTATGGGAGTTGATTGTTTGGGGGCAAGTTCTTTTGGTATTCCGTCAGCAGTGTTGGCCCAATATTTGAACCGTCCGCGGACGATGAGTCTAGCACTCAGACTGTCCTGTTCATCTAGCGAGTATTTACAGGTGGTGAGTGTGATGAGGCGCGCGTCTTTTTGGTCTGTCTGGTCGGCGATGACGGCGGCATCATCGGGGTCGTCATCCAAGATGATTGCATTTCATACACGTACCAGTGGTCGGCTGTCTGAATGATGATCGGATCCCCGGGTTTCAACGTGTCCGCCGGCCCTAGGTCGCCGGGGGTGCGGTGTCCGGCGTAGGAGCTGTTGCCGATGCTTCCGGGCATGACGGTTCCTTGATAGTGTCCGATACCGTAGTTGTCAAGGACTTGCAGATCGGTGCCTTCTTGGATGGCTCGTTGCCATTCGGTGCCGAACCGGGGGATTCGCATCCAGCCGATCACTGTCGAGTATTCGGGTTCCGGTTCGGTGGGTGGTTCTCCGGTTTGGGGTTTGGCGATGCGGGTTGAACCGTCAGTTTTAGTGGGTTGGGCTGTTTTGAATCCTTGGTTGGTGACGATGGTCTGTTGCGTGTGGATCTGATCCATTCCGTTGCCGATGTACACCCATCCGACGTGCATCACTAGGATGATGGCGAGAAAAATCGACATGCCTGCGAACAATTGCAACAGCCGGTAACCCACTCCTTGTGATTGTTTGTCTTCTCTCTTAGGAACGGTGTTCTCTTCAATATTCCGGAGCGAAATGTCTTCAGTATTGTGCTGAGGACGGAGTCGGCCGGGTCTTGAGGCGGCATGTCTTCCCATTAGTCTTTTTCCTTTCTTCCCGGATACGGTTTAGTTGACTAACTTCCGTTTTACCGTCTCACTGCTTGGAACGAATGCTATCGTCGTTAATCACCTTGTCGGAGGCCGCCTGATCCGCCTGCGAATCGGACCGGGATGTCCGCGCATTTCGCGGTTTCCAGCAGGAGCCGGAACAGTCGGACGGTGTCCTCCCTGCCCTCCATAGGGTCGAAACGGATGCCGTCGCCTTTCGACATGGCGGTCTCCAGCATGTACGCCACCTGACCGTCCGCCCCGATGAACGCGAGACCGGAACCGTTCTCCACCCACGCCTCGCGGATCGTGTCCCATCGGAAGTTCAGGTATCGGCCGAACGCGCGATACACGTCCGCGCCGACCCACATGGACCGGCAGCAGGCCAGGAATTCGGGTGATGTGATATTGACGTTGAAGCCGTTTGACGTATCGCCCATCATGAATCCCACCCGGTCGCCGTCCTTCCCCTCCACGAACGGGATAAGGGTGGCGAGGGTGACGGCAAGCAGGGTGAACCAGGCGCGGTCGCCGTCCTTCAACGGTGTCCGCTCCCCGTTCACGATGCTCATGTTGACATGGTTGAACGCGTCGACGATGGCGGCGGACTCCTCGAAGACGGCGGGAATTTCCCCGTCCCCGCTCATGTGGAACGTGCCGTCTGGGTCGAATTCCCAATCATATTCGACCGGATTGTTGCCGGTCTCGTCGTTGGTTTCTACGATGATGCGTTCGACGCTCATTGCTTCTCCTTGTCCAATACGGTTCTGGATACTTTCAGATATCGTGTGCCGCCCGACTGGCGTAGCTGGCGGTTGTTGATGCTGTCGATGACCGGGGCTGGGGGATCCGTATACGATTCATGCGCCCGGACGATCACATGATGATTCGGGTTGAACCCGGAGTACAGGTGCGTGATCGCGAAGGTCGCCGATAGTACGTCCAGATCCTTGAAATCGTAGATGGTGTCCGTTCGGAACCCGTCGATGCCGGTCGGCGGTTCGACCGGTTCGAGACCATGGACGCCGAACATCGCCACCCTGACCCTCATGTCCGGATCATGCTCGAACAGGTGCGCATATTCGTCGCGCAGCACATCATATTCGGCTATCGCCCGTTTCGCGGTCATCGGCATGCTTTCCGGGTCGGCAAGCATACGTTTCACGAACGCAATGCCCTCGTCGGTGATGATCCGGTCATGCTGCCCGAAATCGACCAGGCCGCGTTCCTTCAACGCGTCGAAACCATAGGGGCCGGTATGCCACGAGTCTTCCTTGAGCCTGTCGACGGCGAAAAACAGCATGGCGTACTGGGCTTTCGTGATGCTCTTCATCGATTGTCCCCCGTCCATTGGCTCAGGTATCCGCGCACGTCGGCCGCCGTGCCCTCCCTGTCGGAGTCGAAGCCGTCCGGCTGCCAGGTGCCGTCTGACATGATCAGCAGGTCCAGACTGATGGGATGGTCTTCCGCACCTTGGCTTTGGAATATGACGGCGCCGGTTTCGACCGGGTCGCCGTTCGAGAACAGGTCATCCCAGTACACGTCATCCGCCTCCAATGCCTCGACCCTGCCAAGACCGGCGACGGTCTTCCGGTAGCCATCGAGAATCTTCCCGCGATTTCTGACCGCTTCGATCAGCCGACTTGCCGCATGCGTCGGATCGGCGGGCAATAGCGCACGGAACACGCTTTCGCCGACCTCGAACACCAGATAGTCCGGATCCGAAGAGCGCGTGGCGGGGATACCTGAATCGTTCAACCGTTTCACGGCCTTGTCGGCCTCGTCCATGATGCCGCGGTCCTTGCGCCACTGGTCGTATCCGACGTCGAACAGGACCGTCATGGTCGTCTCATAGTCGGTGTCGAAGGTCGTTGTTTTCGGATGCCACCAGCCGTCGGAAACCGTCCAGTGGATCAGGTTCCCGTCGAATTCAAGGCGAATGCGCCAGTAGTCGAACGGTCCGCTTCGTGTTTCGAATGTGGATTTGCAGTCGAACAGTCTTCTCAGGTTCGACCATTCGTACGGTAACATCGGCGTGATTCTGAGCAGAATGATGTTGTCGGCCATCAACCAGTGACAGTCTGCGAAGAAACGAATCTCGGGCGTGACGACGCTCATTCCCTGCACCATCCTCTCTGTTTCGTCTCCACATACATGGCGTCGCGCACCTCGGTGTCGTTCCAACCCCATTCGCGGGCGAGATGCAGGTAGTGTTCGCCTATCACATCGATGACGGATTGCAGGCCCGCACGGTCGGGCACCCCGTAATCGTTGGCCTCCGTATTGAATTCCAGCCAGTCCGCTTCGGATACCGAACGCGGTCCGTCATGGTCGGTGATATCCGGTGTGGCCGGTTTGGGTTCCGGCTTCCATTCTGGTTGTGGCGGTGTGTAGTCGGTCCAGCTGAAACGGGTACGGCAGTTCGGGTTGGAGCAGCGCACGGTCTCGTATTCGATGCTCATGGTCTGTTCCTTCCGAAATACATCGCATTGTTTCGTGTCTCTTCATCCTCGTCGTCAAGGAACCGTTCGAGCCACAGGGTCGCGGCCGCACGGCGTATCTTGACCTTGGGTATGTTGCGCCAATCCTGTTCGGTCAGACGATTCACCTGTTCAATCAGCTCCCGGCCTTTGGCGGTCAGCGTTTCCGTGTCCTTGTCGGCCAGTCCCTTCTCGGCGAGCGTGGATGGCGTCTGCGGGTAGATGAATGCGGGATGCTGGGTGTGTCCGGCCATGCGGAACAGTGTCCACCATTCGCCGGTCGTCAGATTCGGGAGATCGTTCTCTTCGGTCATGACCTGTCGTTCTTCCGTCTGTTCGCGGCGGGCGTCATGGGCTTGCAGTTCGGGCCCATCATCCGTCCACGCGTTCCCGTAGTTGCTCGTGTGCTCGCCGTGCAGGGCGAGCAGGATGCCCGCGTGATAGTCGCACAAATCGATGCTCCGGTTGATGATCCGGGTGCGCGTGCCGCCGAAATAGGAACCGTCGTCGTAATTGTCCCGTGCGATGATCGGGAAGCTCACTCCCCAGTACATGGGATTTTCGGCCATGCTCGCACAGCCGGCGATGTCGCAGGAATGCCGTTCGACGGCAGGCTTGGTGATGTCACCCATCGGTTACTCCAATCCGTCGCCTTGGTAGATGTTCAGATCGTAGTGTTCGGGAATCACGTTCTGACAGCCGCAGCCATCCGGTCCGGTGAGTACGAGCATGGGACGGATCACGCCTTCCTCGCTCCGTATGCCGCCATCGCCAAGGCGCACCGTGAACGAGTAACGTCCATGCACCAGACGGCCTTCCTCCAGGACCTGCCCCCAGCGAACGCGGTGCTGGAACACGCTGTGGATCGTTTCCACGTTCATGCATTCGCCGGTCATGTCAACCAGATCGTCATCGCCTTCGCCCGTACAGTCGGGTTGTCCGATCAGCACATACAGATCGCCATGCTCGGATTTGATGTTTTCGAGTCGTTTGATGAGTTCGCTGACACGCATCGGTCAATCCTTCCCCGCATTGGTCGCATTCGTATTCGCCGGCCTCGTTTTCGTGGATACAGTCCGTGCAGACCTTCTCGCCGCAGACGTGGCATTCGATCAGGGCCGAGGAGGATGCGTCATGTCCACACAACGGGCAGGCGGTCATCTCGCCATCCACGATGGTTTCTTTCTTTTGTTTTGGTTCTTTCATGGTTCGGTCCTTCCGGAGCGTGATGTCGTGGATGGTTTCGAGCTTTTCGATGAGTTCGCTGACACGCATCGTTCAGGCCTCCTTCACCGTCGTGACGTTGGTGACTTCAGCATCGCTGCCGGTGCATTCGAGCTGGTTGCTGAGCTGGTTGCTTAGCCAGAATTCGTCGCTGCTGAGGAGTTTGTTGATGGCATCCTGTTCGGTGGAGTCGTCGTCGAGTTTGATGGTGAAGGTGCCTGAGTAGGTTTCCTGGTAGTTGATGGTGTAGCGTTTCATGGTTTCCTCTTTCTTTTTTATGTGGACATATTCAGTATAACACGTAAGTGGGATAAGACAAAACCCGCCCCCCAAAAAAAAGAGGAAACGGGGCGGCTAATATCAAAAAAAAACTAGGTGTGTGTTTACCCTATTTAAGTTTTGCGTGATGATTGTCGTATGCGTACGCCGAGGTATGACATCACGCCTGACCGGTTCATGAGGGTCGCGCATCCGTTGCCGCGCTGGCGCGGCAACGTGTCGGTCGACAACCACACGTTCGTCAACGCCCTGCCGTGGATGTGCCGCACGGGAGCCCCGTGGAGGGACCTGCCGAAGTGCCACGGCAAGTGGATCACCGTCTGCCGGCGGTTCGACCGCCGGTCCAGGAACGGCGTGACAGGGCGCCTGTTCACCGCATTGCAGGAGAAGCGGATCAACGGGGCGGAATCTCAGCCACACCAGACTTTCTGTTTTCTTTTTCCTGCTTTCGTGCCTTGTCCCATGCGGCTCGGTTCCATGGGAGTACCGGCTTCTTCGGCGGCTCCCCGTATTCCGGTAGGATGAACGTGTAGCCTGTCTCGCTGGTGGATGCTGTAAGCCGCGTTATGGGAGCGCTCCACCGTCCGGAAGCGTGTGCGTTGAGTTCCGCGCGCTGCCGTTCGAGCCGTTGGCCTGTTTCCTCCAGCTCGTTGATGTCAGGGTTTGAGGTGGGTGGAATGATTCGTTTGATGGTGACGTTGCCGGCCTGGTATTCGACGGTCTGGTAGTCGTATAGGCCGAAATCTTTTTCGAATCCCGAACTGTGCGTGACCGTCAGGGTGCTGTTGTCGGGGCCTGTGAAACGGCGTGTGTCCTCATGGTAGCTGCCATATCCGTCGGCGTTGCCGTCATGTTTTGTTCCGGCTTCCGTCCATCCGTCCGGCAGCGTGATTGGTGGTGGGGTGATTTTGCCGTGCTGTTGCAGGCGCTGGAGTACTGGGATCTGCGAGGTCTGTTGCTCGTATGCGCTTAGTGTTGCCGCGTCGGGGAAGCCGAAGCTGTTGAGTTCGTCTGCGAATCGTCCGTCTGGGGTGCGTCTCCGGCGTTTCGCTTGTGCTGTTCGGCTGGATGTCGTCATTGTTTTGGTGTTCTTTCGACGAGTGTTGTTTGTCTTTGATTCTAATCGCGCCTTGAAAAAGGAAGCAGGCCGGACGAAAGCAAATCAGCCAAGAAGAGGCAGTGGATAGAATCCGCTCTCCGAATACATGAGCAGAGACCCGTCGCCAATGGGAGTACCGTCGCTTATCGTGGAGAAAGTGTCGCAGAACCAGGCATCATGCTCATGCAATACGGTCGGTACGGGCGTATGCCCGACCACCTGAGTCAGGTGCATGTCCCCGTCTTCGGCGAACTCGCCGCGATCGCACCATAGGGGAGAAGGTGTTCCTGCGCCGCCGCGCGTCGGCCCGATGTCCGTCATGGGCACGACCAGTGAGGCCGGATGGAGGAGCATTCGGTTCAAGCGATCCGTGACTTCCTCGACCGGCATGTCCATGTAATCGGTGCCCAGCCGCCGTCGCCCCCATGCGCGGGTGAGCCCGGCGTGCGTGGCCAGAATGTTCCCATCCGACCAAGCCAGTTGGAATGGGATATTTTGCATCAGCTCATGCACCTTGCGATGGGCGCCGGGTTTGAAGCCGGGAGCCACCGCGCGCACTCGCGCATAGGAGGAGGAGCCTTGCTTCAGGAAGTACGGCACATCGTGGTTGCCGAGCAGTGGAATCACCTCACGTTCCCCGGCTTCGCGCCGATACCATGAGGTGAACGTCTCGAAGAACCGGATCAGTCCATTGTTGGACACGTTCCAGTCGTCGCAGACATCGCCCAACAGGACCATACGGTCAGTGTTCTCGCGTTGCGCCACCCGACTAATCAGCGGCAGCAGATCTGCTTTCGCATGCAGGTCGCCGACGAACAATGTACGCATCAAATTGTCTCCCCTAGGGTGGGCAGGATGCCCATGTCCGGTGTGGTCAATGCGATTCGACCCTTGTTGACTATGAGAATGGCGGTGTGGATGCGACTCTCCCTGCCGTCCGTATACCAGGCGACATACTGTCCGCCTTCGGTGATGACCCGGACTGGCTGGTTCATGTCGTCCGCATTCAGGAGACGGACGACCGCCACACCGTAACCATGTTCGATGGTTCGACGAACGGTTTCCATGGGAGTCCAGCCGTAGGTCGCAAGCCGCCAGCCGACGAATGCGAGCAGGCCAAGAAGGCAGATGACCGCCAACGCGGTCTGCCTTGCCAGCAGGGATACGATGACCAGGATGAGTAGTCCGACGGCTTGCAGTAGCTGGGGGAGTGCCGCATGGGCCAGCTCCTGCCATGTGGGTTTCGGAATGATGCAGAACGGCCTTCCGGTTTGAGGCTGCCAGGTTTCTTCGGCCTGCTGCGAAGGGGTTTCTGCAGCGGTTTTCGTGTCCTCAACCGTTTTTCTCGGTGCCGGTGATGTGCGACGGCGTTTCCCCGCTGGTTTCACCGAGGGCGGTTGCTGTTTGAAGTCTTCGGTCTTCACGTTCGGACCGGCATGCGGGTTTGATTCCGCGAGCCTACGTTCCATTTCGTTGATGGCCCCTGCCATGCGCTATCTCTCCTTTATCGCTTGTCGCCCGGTGTCGTGTAGTCGTGTTCGCGTACCTGTCGTTCACGGTTGAAACAGTTATGCAGCAGGCTGACGGTGCTGAAGTTCGCGGACTCGTCGTCGCGGACGGCTTGTAGGATGCGCTGCCGGTTGTCCCAGATCAGCTTGTCAGCCTGTTTCTCGGTGAGGCCTTCCAAGTCGCCGTCTTGGTTGAAGTGCACGTACTTGTGCTTGTCGGGGTCCCATCCACCGTACTTGCGGGCCTCTTTGATCTGTTCCTCGCTCATGTCTTCCAGATGCAGGTCGTGGGGGTTGATGGATGGGGCTATGCGCAGGTCGCCGATCGTGGATTCGCCCTTGTTCTGCTCGTCGTGGTTGATGGTCTGCCATGCGGCGGCCTTCAACGCGGTCATGTTCTCCTCGTCGGGTTTGAAGAAGATCTGGTCTCGGATGGCGGAATCCATCATGTCGTGGCGTTTCTCCTCCAGTTCAGTGTCGAGGTCGAAGTCGTCATCCCCGGATTTTTCGGCGAGATCGTCCACGAGGTCGTTGTCGGTGAAGCCCCAGTCGTCGCCGTGGATTTCGGTCAGTTGGCCGCTGTCTATGCGTTGGCTGAGGTCTTCGGTGGTGATGAAGTCCATCCTGTGGTTCACGTACCCGTCATGGTCGATGGACAGGGTGGTTTCCCCGTCTTCGTCGCCGTCGCTTTCCATTACGGAGTAGGCGTGCCAGCCGGCCGGCACCTTGTTGCGGTCGATTCGCCCATCGTCCAAGGCGTAGCCGTTGAGGGTGGATCCGTCGGGCATGTCGAATTCGATATGGCGTGCCTCGTAGGGGTCGTCGAATGCGCCGGTGGCTGTGAGCAGCTGGTTGAAGTCAGGCTCCGTGTCGTCGGTGAGGAGGCTGGCCACCTGTTGGATTTTTGTGTCGGAGGGGAGGCTGTCCTGCTTGTCTTCGTCCGCGAATCGTCCGTCCGAGCTGCGGCGTCGTTGGCGGGCTTGGGCTGACTTGTTTTGGTTGGTCATTGGAAATCTCCTTCTATGTGGACATATTCAGTATAACAGGCATATTGTCGTTCGGAGACAATTCTAGGGATCCGGCCTCCCGTTTTGGCGAGAAGCCGTGATGTCGCGGAATCGGAAATACCTGTTATACTGAATATATCCACATAAGAAATGAAAGAGGAAACCCATGTACGTCATCGAAACCCGAATCAAAACCCGCAGCAACAAGACCATCTGGATGCCCTACAAGCAATACCGCACCACAAACGGCATCGAAAACTTCCAGAAGCGACACCAGTACCTGTTCGACGCAGGGGAGCTGCGCGTCACCGGCAACGCCGAACCTCGCCAATCCCACACCAAATCAGGCAAGGGGCTGCTGCGCGTGGGCGATATCCTGCACGAATCCTACGGCTACGACATGACCATCAACAAGTTCTACGAGGTCATCGCGATCAGCCCCTCCGGCAAGACCTGCACCATCCAACCCATCCACAAGATCACCATCAAAGGCGACGCCTATTCCCCGTATGGCTCCGAAGTAGTGCCCCAGACCGAGGGCGAGGACCGCTTCTGTGGTGAACCTATCAAGGGCAAGCGCATCCAGATCGGAGCCTATGCCAAGTCGCGCGTGTATGTGCGGATTTCCTCGTATAGCAGCGCGTACAAGATGGAAGAGAAGGATTTCGAGCAGCCTTACTATGAGAATCACATGGATTGACATGTTATACTGAATTAGTCCACATAAAATTTTCGTAGAAGGCACCAATCATGCTCGGAAAACATCAAACAACAGGGCAGCGAGCCTGATGGCAATCGACCCAGGAACCACGCTCATCCTCATCACGTGCCTCATCTGCACGATAGTGCTCGCCTTCGCCGGAAAAGAAAAAGACGACGAGGCGGAAACAAAACACGACAACAGACAACGAAAACGCAAACGATGAAAAATTCACAAGAAAAAAAGAGTCCTGCAATGGTTGATCTTGCACCCATCTCAGCCGAATGGCATCAAATAGGAACGATATGCCTTCTCATAGGCGTAGCCGCCGGGATCGCCTTCATTCCGGTACAAATGTGGATCATCGAGAAAACAAGCTGGTTCACCCGAATAAAATTCAGCGAACCAGCCCTCAAAATCGTGGCACGGTCAATGGCCTGTCTGCTCGTTGGTGCGGGAATTCTCACACTCTGCTACGCACTGGCACCCAAGCCCGCCGATTACATGCAGACCATAGGGGATAGCTATGGAATCAGCCAGTTGAAAATCGACGTAACCGGCTTGCGCAACATCACGGAAGACGGCCGGTATGACGCTTCATGGGTCAAAGACGGCAAACCGGGAGACGGCTACGCTTCCGTGAAAAACCAGAAAGTAACCCTGCTTGATTCGACCGGCCAGCAGATGGAAAGCAAACGATGAAAACAGGCAATACCCACCCGTCCGGTTTCGCCACGCCGGCCGAGAACGAGACGGCCGTCAACGCCGCGGAGGGCGCGGGCGGCGAACAGGCCCGCATCCATTCGGCCGGGGCCCTGCACCGGCTGGGGCGGTTCTGATGGGCGGCTACTGGTGGGGCGTGCTCACCCCGTTCGCGATCGTATTGGGAATCCTATTGCTCTGGCTGGCCGGCAGCCTGTTCGGCGCGATCGTCAGCTGGGCGTGGAAGAAGGCGCATTACGGCCTGTTGAAGAAGGGTTGGATCGCCGAGGACTACGACGAGGATTCAAGGGAATGGACCACCCGCCCCGGCGCGGAACGCCTGGCGGCCGCCCTGACCCGGTACGGCGAATACCGGATGCTCCCGTGCTTCGGCTGGATGATCCTCATCGTCCGCGACCACAAGAATGAGAAACATGATGAGAAAAGGAATTGATCCGCCCCATATCGTCGCGTTGACGATAGTCGTCTGCGCTGCCATCGCCCCCGCGTTCATGCTGTGGGGTCGGACGATCGGGGAATGGGCTGTCGGAATCGCCGTTTATACGCTGATTACGGCAGTAGTGCTATCGCTGCTCGTCCTCGATTTTGTTATCGTCAGATATGATGTCATGGCATTGCTGATACAAGCTCTGTCCGGTTCGGAAATCGTCGGTTCGGTATCGCGCCTGCTGTTTGTACTGGGCCAGATATGGGTCATCATCCTGTCCATACGGATTCCCCCATCGTTCTGGGAAAAGCGTTTGGCGGTATTGCCTTTCCAAGCGGATCCGGATAATTCCGCACTCGCGCTCTGCATTGGTTTAGCCTCAGGCGCTTTTCTTCTTGTCATAGTTGCGCTTTGGATGCCTGAAGACCTTCCGGGGGTCCCGGAATTCTGGAATGCGCAGGTTTGTATGGATTCGATTTTCGGGGTCGGTCTTCCATGGTCCAAGCCGGTCATATTCACCGTGTCTTCGAAAGGCTACACGATCATACGTCGGAATGGGATGCTGAAGCTGAACGAGCAGGCCGACGAGTTCTTGGGCCATTGCCCAACATGGGTTTCGATTCGCAACGACCATCATCGGGGACTGCTCCTGATCGAACGGTACCACCCGGGCATGCAGGACATTGTCAACAGGTTGGATCGAGAGGCCGGTACCCGGCATCCGGCGGATAAGGAGACAGAAAATTGAACGAGGAGGAATACGAAGAGCTGGCACGCTGGCTGCCATGCCACCCCGGCCGATGGGTCGCATGGCCGGAACCGTTCGGAACCCGGGCCGAGGCCGACGCGTTGTTCGAATCGTTGCGCGACGGCGGGCTTGAATCATTCAAGGTCGATTCGGCCGCGCTCCGCTGGCGGATAGACGAGTTCAAATCGATTGTGGACGGGCGCGGGCTTATCTGGATGGAGGTGAGCTGCGCATGGTGAAAAGCCTCACAATCGGATTGGTCGATGATGGCGTTGCGACATGGAACCCGGTTTCCGATGGGAACCTACTGGTGACGGGTGGCGCGGGATGCGGCAAGACCTGGTGGCTGACACACACCCTGATACCTGGTCTCAACGAAATGGGGCAACGGGTCTATATGTTTGACGGGTATGTGGATCGAGGTTATACCAAGCCCGTGCAAGGTGTGATTCCGGTGAACGATCCCACGTCCATCTTGGAAGAGCCGGATTCCTTTCTGATTATCGACCATGTGAATCCGGGTCTTGAAGACGATTCAGCTTTGATGGAGACGGTAAGGGAGAGTGACGCCCGTATCCCGATTATCCTGTCCGTCCAACTGGTTCCAGACCGGGAGCAATGGTCCGCATGGGCAGAACTGGACATATTTTCATCCAAATACACCGGCATGCCGTGGGCTCGGATGGGAATCTGGGAATCCACGAGTCGCGAGAGACCACAGGTGGTGGCTATATGAGATTTTCTGCGGGTTTTGGAACAAGAGGCATATCGAGGGGAAACCTGATGGGCAAACTGGTTAACGGAATCATCGCGGCCATCGCCACACTGTTCATCATGGCCGGCATTTCCATGCCGGCATTGGCCGCAACCGATGATACGTATGTTCCGAAGAACGATTCTGCTGGCAATATCTTCGTGCAGGATCAGGCGAACGTACTCAGCGCTGAAACTGAAAAACATGTTTACGACCTGAATAAGTCGTGGGAGTCACGTGAGGACAAGCCGCAGCTGCTCGTCGTCACCGTCTCCACTTTGGATGGTGTGCCCATCGAACGGAAGGCGAAGGAACTGTTCGACCGGTACAAACCCGGCATGAAAGGCAAGAACACAGGCCTCGTATACCTGCTGTCCATCAAGGACCATAAGGACCGGCTAACCGTCGGCACGGGGATTGGACAGACATTCAACCAATCCACGTGCGAGAGCATCATCAACTCCGGGCATGCGAACTATAAGAAATCATACTGGAACGCCGGCATCAGCAAAGTCCTGGACAATATCGCTTCAACAGTGCAAGACATGCCCGAGATTTCATCCGCATCAACGTCGGCTACAACCCCCGCACCAATGCCGGCATGGACCGGGGTTCTCGGCGTGGTGATTGTTGTGGTCGGCTCGGTGCTCTTGCTGATATGGGGATTGCAGTCAGATGACAAGAGTGAACAAACGGATTATTCCGAACTAGACAACGCGCAGCGGGACCATTCCGAGCCGGACACCGGCCGAGCACCGCTTGGCTCATCCTATATTGCAGAAGCCGCACCCTCTCGTGGATTCGATGCTCGGGACGCGATAATCCTCACCCAAGCCGTCTCGCTTGCATCGAGACCGGACAGACAGGAGCACGATCGTTCCTCCGAAAATGATTCCATCAACGATGACTCCTGGCCTTATACGGGCCCATCACCATCCTTCGACAGCTCTTCATCATTCGGCGGAGGCACATCCACTGGCAGCGGAGCAACCGGCAGCTGGTGACAAGAAAATCCGGCATTAGCAATCTCGTAGAGAAGAAAACCCAAGACATGGAAACTAGGATAATCGAAGTCAAGGTACGGCTCATCGGCCAGCGAAACCAGCACGAACTGCATTGGAGGTTCAGCTGATGGAGCTTGTCGAATACGCTCAGGCGGTGGACCATTCGCGGATGCCATTGCTGTTGAGGGTCCTGAATGCTCTCGGTTGGTATGCCTTCCTCGCGGACATTCCGCTCATGGCGTATGCCTATTGCCTGGTGATGGCACGGAACGGCTTTCCTAATCTCACGATGGACGAGGTCAGGCTCGTCGGCGCATCGGTGCTGCTGCCGTTCGTCGCCCTCGCGCTCATGTCCCCGGCCGAGAACTGGAACCCCCGAGGCCCGAAGCCGAAGACCATGGACGAGTATGTGGGCGACGTGTGGAATCTCGATGGTCTCGCGATCGCCGAACCCGGATATATGGACCCGTTGTCCGGTTTCCCCCGAATCAAAGGATCCTACCGGGTTTCATGGAAGCGGAACGGGCGGCGCGTCGAAGGCACGCTGGGCATCGACGGGGCAAACGTCGAACTGCGCGATAACCAAGGGATGATTGTTTCCCCGGTGAATCCAGGGACACCGGTATGGAAGCCGGGCGCGAAACATTCGAAAGGGTAGCCGATGGAATTCACCGACAGCGACGAACTACGCCGCGATATTCTCGCCAACCAATATCTGCCCGAACATCTGCGCGAACGGGCGAAGAACGATACAAGCGAATACTGCCGTGCCGAGGATGCCGACAATCTGCTGGAAGTCGACCGGCTCACGGGCCGCGGGCTCGTCCGCTTCTATATGGAGGCCGGCAACGGTTCCATGCGCATGGACGTGCCGGAGGAGACCGCCCGAAGCGTCGCCCGGTGGATCCTCGACCATACGAACGCGTGAAGGAGGAAATCACGAGGAACATCTTTTTCCTGGATTCCGTCATCGGACTCATCGAACGGGACAAGGCCCATGCCGTACGGTTCGCGCAGGTCGGGGCGGTTCTGATGCTGATTGCGGCGGGAACGCTGGTATTCGGCGCTTGTGTCCCTCTGACGGGAATCCCTCTTGTCGTTCCGGTTGCCGCGTTCGTGATCTGCTCGTTCATCGGAAGCCGACTGTTCGGCGGCGCGATTCTGGTGATGGAGGAAGACCAACGGAAACGACCAACACAACGGGACGAACGATAATGAAGACGTCAAGTGCGCATGTCCGACGCGAATCCGTTCCGTCCAGAGAACTCTCCACGTTCATCCTGCACCGGGATACGGGCGTCACGGATCCGGAGCGTCCGTTCAAGTCCCAATGCTCGTGCGGCCGCTGGTTCACCGCGTTGGACTGGCATCTGCACGGATGCTGGACGGGTTCCGAATACCAGTACGACGAGCCGCCGGGCCTCGACGAGTATGAGAGGTTCCTCGCATACGACCTGTTAAGCGAGGCGTTGGGGCAGGTCGGAGTGCTGGCGCCCATCCGATACGAACACCCACCCCGTACGGGAAGATGGAGAAGGAAACCATGCGCGGGTTTATGTGATTCATCGGATTGGGCCGCCTGCTGACGGTCGGCGCGATCGCGTTCGCCGTCACCCTGGCCGCGGCGCTGGCGGCGTTCCTTTGCGACCGGCTGGGCTTCGGCGTCCCGTGGCTCCCGTCCGGGTTGCACGCGGTCTCCGTGATTGGCGGACTGGTAGCCGCGTTCTCGCTGGCGGCGACCGCCACGTCTACGACAATCACGTCGACCAGTTCCTCGAGCAGCTGGGCCGCGAACCCTACCCGTACCCGACCATCGAGATCCGCAAGGCGGATTCCCTGTTCGACTACCAGTACGAGGATTTCAAGGTCGTGGGCTATCAGCATCGCCCCGTCATCAAGACACCTGTCGCTGTATGAAGTGATTGCAGTCTTATCATCGTTTTTCATCACGCTTCATTACCGCTTCTTATGTAATGAAGCGTGGTAAAATATTAAGCATGAAGAAACTGGAACAAAAACTGCTACCCATAGCGCGCAAGTGGGCTGGAAACATACCGGTGTGGGCCGCCCGGGAGGCCGGAGTCGAAGCCTCAACCCTGCGTCACTGGGCCAAAGACAACCCTGACGTGGAAAACGGAACCAGAGGCGTATACGTCTGGTATACGGACGATGACAAAATCGATTGGGACGTATGCGAAACCGCCAGATATCTCGCGAAAGCAGGGAAAGACGCATTCCTCTGGGGGCCAAGCGTACTGGAGTTCATGGAATTAGGCGACGTGGGCGAACCGGGGTTCTATATTGCGGTTCCCACACGCCGATATCCCCAGCTCTCCGTGAAATGGGTCGTCACCAAGAAGAAGACGCGCTCCAAATACAAAGGCATGCCTATCCAGTCGTTGAAGGATGCCATTGTTTCCTCCATGCCGATACTGGATGATGACAAACGTCGCACGGTACTGGATGACGCTGCGCAAAGATATCCGAAAATCAAGGATTTTTTAAGAAAGGTCGGCGCGGAATATGGAATCGAATGAACCAAAACGACCAAATTCCTTTAAGCGACTTAAACAGCTGATCGACAGGCAGACTATACGCCTTTCAGACACGGCAAAAGCAAAAAACCTTCAGGAAGAACTTCATCGCCGGGGTGCTGGGACAGATGATTCCAGATGGGGCCTACCTCAAAGGAGGTTCCGCTATCTCGTTGCGGTATCCGTTGTCTGAATCGAGAGTATCCCGTGATATAGATACGGCTTACTCGGGTTCCGAAGAAGAGTTTGAGGAGTCATTCGCCAAGAAGCTTCAGGAAGGTTGGCAAGGATTCGCTGGTTCGTTTGAACACGCAGAGAGGAAACATACACCGGCAGGAATCCAGTTGGATACGCTAAGCGTCCACCTAGACTACATGGGAATCAGGTTCGCCACCATCAACTTTGAAGCATCACCCGACCTAGGTGACCATCTGCCGGATGCTGAATACCGTATGGACAACGACATGCGAGAGATATTCCAAAGCATGGGTTTCGATATGGCTCCCGCCAGGATGATGGATATCGATGCTCAGCTTGCGGAAAAACTCAACGGTCTGTCCCGTGAAAAATCGAAACGGCAAAGATCTCTATGATATAGAAACAATCATGCGTCATCACACTCCTGATTTGGGTTTATTGCGGGATAACAGCCGGATTGCGGAACGTAGAGACCAAGGGCATGACACGAAAATCATACCAGATAGCAAAAAAGCGGAATATCTAGCAACGTATACCAGAGCTGGAGGCAGAAACAAAGAACAGTGCTGGACACTTGCACAGCGACGCCTCTCTGAAGTCGACCTAGATTGTTCCGACGAATGGCATGAGTATTGGGGAGAGAATGCGCCGCTTTTGGAGGACTCTGCTGATCTTGCTGAAGCCGAGCAAGCTGAAACTGATCGGATTCGCAGCGAGCAGATGCGTGCTGCAGCCAAGCGGATTGCCGCCGGCATGCCGGAACCGGGCGGGGAGATTCATGTCGATTCGTACCGGAAAGCGGATGGCACCGTTGTGCGGGGATACAATCGGAGACGTTCGCGCTAAAAGCGGCGTGCAATCCGCTTGCCGATGATTAATACTCCATGGTTTGCCCGTAGTCGTCGTATTGTTCTTCCGTTTCGGCTTTGCGTCGGCCTTTCTCCTGTACTTCGTCAACTTGGTCGGTGCCGCTGATTTCGGTTCTTTGGCTGATCCAGCCGATGATGGTGAAGGTGATGCAGAAGATGATGAGCAGGATGCCGATGATGGCGATGATGCCGAGGATTCGACCGTAGCTGTGTGCTTGGCCGGTCAACCATTGGATGAGGCTGCCGGCCGTTATGTCATTCGCGTATTCGGGACTGTCCGAGACGAGTTCCGCACGCTGGTTGTTGATACCGAGGAAATAGGTGGCGTAGCCGATCAGGGGAGCGGCTATCGCGGTCAGTACTCCTGAAGCCCACATGAAGAACTGGTATCGGTTATACCATTTGCTGATTTTCCAAAGAATTCCCATGACTCCCATTGAACCAGTCAAAGGCAAAGAGAAGCCCCTAAAGTCCTAAGATATTCAATCTTCCGTTTGAGCTTTAGCAATGTCCTTTTTCATCTGATGATGGACTGCATGTTCCTTTAGATAGTCACGCAGATAGGGGATCTTGAAGTCTACATAACCGAAGCCGGTTTGTTCAATGACATCTTCTTTAATCAGCTGCGCCCTGTACACGCTTGCATACTTAACATCACGGTGAATTCGTTCGGCTATAACGCGGGTGTTCGACGGACCGTCATCTTGTGACATCGCAATCAGGTAATCTTTCGCCATTGGGGAAAGATTGTCAAATTCTGGACCATGAACCATACTGCCCAAACTGATTCGAGCTTTTTTTATGCCTTGCTGTGCGTCCTCCATGTGGACGCGGTCCAAGTGGTTATTCACATCTGAATAACGCCATGACCAGTATCCAACCAGCTGGATCATGAACGGATAGCCATTTGTGGCTTCGGTCAATGAATTCAGAACATCATAATTTGCATTTTTTCCACATTTGGAAATGGTTTTTTCAAAGGCGGACCAAATTTCCTTGAGATCAACACTCCCCAGATGATGGCATTCGGCACGTCTTAAAAAAGTCAGCACATCGTCATTAATGACGGTATCCACCATTGACGGAAGACCCGCGAACACAAATGCCACGTTCCTTTTTTCTCGGATTAAATGCTGAATTCCGATAGCGAGGGATCGAATCTCTGGCAAAGAACTCGGTTGAACCTCATCCAGTGTGATCAACACACCTTGCTCGGACTCCTTCAACCGATCCAGCCGATTGATGATGGCGTGCCTTATGTCCAGAACCTGGTTATCCTGTTGAAACTCAACCGAACCAAAACCCAATGATGCTTGAATTCCGGCACCTGGTACCGCAAAACCGCCTGAGGGTAGTTCGTATTTGCTTATGCGGGTTTCCGGCCTATCTAGCAGTTCCTGGATCAGCCTGCTCAGAAAACCGACTTCAGCGGTTTCGTCAATTACATACCATCCACGATTTCTGGCTATATCTCCGAGGGCATTCAGCATGACGGTTTTCCCTACGCCTCGGGCGCCAGTTACATATAGGAGTCTTCCTGGTGCGCCCACGCCATCATCTAGAGCGATTTGAAAATCATCTAGCTCGACCTGTCTGCCTACTAGTACAGGCGGTGTCATTCCCGCAGTTGGCTTAAATGGATTAGGCATGCCCTCTACCTTTCTGCTTGAGTATTTCCCAATACCATAACACAAAATCTAAAAAATCTAAAAAATCTAAAATCGTCTAAAAAAAAATACAGATCCACAACCGGACAAACCACTTGGCTTCCTCCC
>OJVE01000152.1_pt1 | contig 33738 bp, 28 predicted proteins | sample 1600081 | NCBI WGS metagenome assembly OJVE01 (sample SAMN04436789, study PRJEB24849) | human gut metagenome | biome: human gut; feature: NICU; material: stool | host: Homo sapiens | place: USA: Saint Louis, MO | collected 2011-04-13 | reverse complement strand
GAATTATCCTCTGGTTCTTTTGGCGCCTGCCCTTGGTCCCGTTCCTTTGGCTTGGCATGCTCGCCGGAGGAATCACACAACAGTATCCGGTCAACGCTTCCGGCAGTCGCAAGGATCCCCCATCCGACAAACAGATGATGGTCTACCACCGTTGGAAGGACATGCTTGCCGGTCTCATGCCGAATGCGGATTGGCTGGAGATTCGACGTGTTTCCTGGTGGATGGGCTGGATGGCCGGCATGCTATTGGGATTGAACGGTGCCGTCTGGATTGCCCTGGTGGATGGCCTGTTCGGTTTCATGCTCGCCCAAGGCTGGTCGCATTACAGGAATCGGCGCGTTGACCGTAGGCATGTCTACAAGGGCGTCAGTATTCCGGCGTTCCTTACCAAATCGCCCGTCTGGGCGCGGCTTTTGTCCGTCTCCATGGCGTTGCTGGTTTTCGCCGGGGTCCTGGTTTTCGTGTTGACGGGATACATGAGCTGGCTGAGCGCTGTGACGCTTCCGGGGTTCGTGTTCCTGCTACTCGTCTGGCTGTTGGGGCGCAAACCGCAGTCCCGGTACTGGCGTGAGCTGGTCGAAGGGCAACAGCTGCTTGACGGCTGGCTTGCCGGGGACGATTTGCAGAAGGCATGGTCGGGAGCCTATCTGACGCAGGTCAACAAAATCGGTTCTTCGGATAATCCTCTGATCGTCTACCGGATTCGTCTGCAGGGATCGGACGGCAAGCCTCGCTCGAACGAAGGAGTTTTCAAGCTCGGCGTGGAAGCGTTGCGGGCACCGGCATTGGCGGACGGATACCGTTTCGTGTGTCTACTGTCCGCCAAGCAGAAGAAGAAAGGGGCGGAACAGTTCGACCCGTCCAGTGTCCGTCTGGCGCTTGGCATGGACGAATCCTGCATCCCCTCCATCGCGGAGAGAAAGGCCGGCGAAGGTCTTGCCTCTCTCGTCGCCGACATCGCCTATGCGCAAACCGCTTTCATCTGGCATAAACGCGCCCCGTTGACGTTGGCTCATGATGTGAGCGCCGACGACAGTAAAGCCGCCTGGCTGTTGGAGATCATCACTCCCCCGCAGGGCGGGGATTCCATCGACCGCATCAGCTTCGACTGGCTGGAGGGAGAAGGATCGCCTGCCGAGACTCTGCGGATGCCGGTGTTCGCCGACCTGCAGGACAAGTTCCACCTGGTCGCATTCGACGATGTGAAACTATCCGACAAGGGCAACAAGTGGCGGCCGGACGGCATGACCCACAAGAAAGCCTTTGACGATTACATCACCATTTCCAAACGGTTCAAAAGCGACCAGTCCGCTTGGGTCAAATGCCTCCCGTCGAAACTCAATCCACCGGCACCCATCTACGACTATGAGAAAACCCAGGACTGCGACGGCTGGCAACTGCATTACCTGCCATTGGTACTCACCGCACCAGCCACGCCGGCCGACTACGAGCGTTGCGACCTTGGCCCATTGCAGCCGGAGGCACGGTTCATCGGACTCGTGGACGAAGGCTCCGACATGGCCGGACTGATCTGGTCCACCGGAAGCGCGCCCGTACGCATCGACCAGCTGACCGGCAACACCCCCCTTCACCGCAAGTATGCGGAAGCGTTGATATTCAAAACCCTTATCGACGTGCTTCCCGCAAAAGCGTCCGTGAACATCACGGCCTGCACTCCGCAAAGCAAAGACAAGCCGATTTGGAGCATCCAATTCCAATTAGGCAACGGCGCGACCGTGGAAGACGCCCGCAAACAGTCCGCCAGAATCCAATCGTCGGTCGGGGCGAAACATATTTACTGGGAATGGCGGTCAGCCGACAGTGCGACCGTATGGCTGTGCGACGACCCGTGCCTGGATGTCAGGGACATCAGCCACTGGAATCGCAGATCAAAGCAAAAGCATCTCATCGAACTCGCCTTAAGCGACTCGTGGGGCGTGGCCGGAGTCAGCGATCCCAGCGGGCGCACCCCCGATGTGGTCAGTCTCGGCGCATTGCCAAGCAACCATGACGTGTTGTTGGCACGATTCCAGATTCCGGCCGGATTGGATGTGGACAAGCCCTCACGGAACATCGGCAAGTTCCTGACCAGCGCCGACTACGCCTACGGGCGTATCCTCCCGCGCGGCGAGGAGCACGGTTCGAACCTGTACGACATGGTGCTGGCGAAACGCAGCCCATTCCCCACCATGGTCAACGCGGACTGGGATTTCGCCCGCCAGTCGAAACCACGCATGTTCCCGTTGGGCGTGGACGATATGGGCAAACCGGTCTACTGGAGCATGAAGGACACGTTCCACCTGCTCATCAGCGGCAAATCCGGAACCGGTAAATCCTCCATCGCGCAGATCGTGGTCGCCGAAGCGCTGCTCAAAGGCCATGACATCATCCTCATCGACCCATCCAAAGGTTGCATCGACTTCACTCAATGGGCGAAACCGTTGGCGTTGGCGTTCGTCGGCTTGGGGCAGATGCGCGAAACCGAAGCCGTCATCGCCTGGCTGCGCAACGAGATGGCACAACGGGTGAAACTGTTCAGCCGGTATGGTGTCGGCAGCATCTACGACCTCGACAAAAGCCAGCTCAATGAGGAAGAGCTTGCCCACACGAAACCCATCGACATCGTGTTCGACGAATTCAACTCCTACCTTCAGGAGGCCGGCAAGACCACGCAGAACCCGAACAGGGACATCCAGCTGGCCAACGACAATGCGGCCGTCAGCGCGACGAACAATTCGATACGACGCACCATGAGCGCTCTCGGCAAAATCGTCGTGCAGGGACGAACCGCAGGCATCAGCGTAATCCTCGGCGCCCAGCGTCTGACCATGGACGACATGAAGCCGTACAACGCGAACGCGTTCTTCCGTTCGCTCGGCCGAATCCTCCTGGGCATGGACTCCACGGCGGGCATCATCAGCGCGCAGAACCTCAGAGAGGCGAACCGGCTCCAACAGTCGTTGAAAGGCGAAGGCGGGAAAATCCCGCAGGGCCGTGGAATCTTCGAAACCGCGCAAGGCGAACTGCTGGCCGTCCAAACATGGTGGTCGGGAGGCCAAGAAAAGCTGGCGGAACTGTTCGCCGACCGCACTCCCCCGCAACCCATCGACTATTCGCGGTTCATGCCATCCGAAGCGGAAACCTACGGCGAAGTGTCCGAAGACGAACTTTCCAAGCTGCTCAGCCAAGGAACGGATCCACAGACAGCCGGCGAGGAAATCAACGACATGGACGAACTCCACGACATGCTCCACCACCCAGACAACAACGATGCCGATTCCGAAGACGGGGACGACATCGAAGAAGTCGACTGGTAGCCAAACACAAAAGGGGAAACAACATGCTCATCAACCTGGGAACAGACGTTCACGGGAAAAACCTTGGATGGGACACGTCCACGGGAACGCCACTCACCATCACCGGGCCCGACGGAAGCGGGAAAACCATGCTGCTTGACAGCATCATCCGACAGGCAGATTCGGACGGCACGCTCGTAACCTTCACCGACCAGTGGGACAGCATCCCACCCTCCCCCACCGTCATGTGCGGACGCTACCGGCAACCCTATGAGCTACTGGAAATAGTGCAACGGGTCAGCATGGAACAGCGACGGCGCATCAAGGGCGAACCCGAGCCGATCAAGCCGATACTGCTCGCCTTCGATGACTATGACGTACACAACGGCTACCCGGACATGAATCTGCTGAACGTCAACAGTCAAATCTCCGACGAACTCAGCCGAATCATCGAAATGGCACCCGGAACGAACGTCAACGTGGTCATGGTCCGCAGCAGCATTCACCCATCCACAGTGGGTCAAAAGCTCTACGACCGGCTTATCGCCGGCAACCATGTGCTATTCCATCCGGCCGGACAGCTCGACCCGCACACGCAACCTCTTTTCCACGCCGAAAACACCCGTGAAGCCGAAACCCTCACCTATCTCAACCGGCATTTGGACTTCAAACAGGCCCGCAATTGCCTGTACGAAACATCAGACAGGCCACTCCAGGCCTTCCACACCCCCATCTACAAGAGAAAGGAAAACTGATGGCCGACCGTCGAAAGAAAATCCCTCTCGAAAAATTCTTCCCCAATGGTTTTGATAAAACCAATCCGGACGACATGATCAAACTCACCGTCCTCATCCAAGAGAAAGCCGCAAAGAACCCTGAGTTCGAAGGCTACAGCGTATTCAGCGTCGATTCCGACAACCGGTACGCGATCATCGCGCCGATGGATATGGATTCCGATGATATCAACAACGGAATCAAAGCCGTCAGACTCAGCAACAGCGAATGCGCGGACACGGCTTCCCAGAAGAAGACGGTGCAGAACCTGGAAAGCCAACCCCAGTACGAAGGCTATTCCGTCGTCGATTTCGTTCGAATCAGTTCCAGCGAATTCCTTGTGCTGCTCCAACAGTTGGACGAGAAGGCCGCAGCCACCCGGCGTATATTCGCGAACGTTCTCAAGGTCAAGCCTTGGGAAATTCGTATCTCACGTACTCCTGAGAACGGTTGGAAAATCCGCATCAAGGAGAACACCGTCACCTATCAGGCTTCCGTATACGACAAGCGAATGCAGGAAGCCGTCGAAGTGGTCGGCAAAAAAGGCTGGTTCTTCAAGGCCGACCCCGAAAAGGGCGTCATCATGGTGTACCCCGGCACTCCCTCGACTTTTCCTGCGATGATAGCCTGCCCGAAACAGCTGATCGGTAAAAACGACCTACGTCACGCCTATCTGGGCATGAAGCTGCCCGAACGAGGCCGCGAAACCGGCGACTGGCTGTCACTCGACTGGAAGTCCGGCCCGGGAATCATGGTTGCCGCCGCCGCCAACAGCGGGAAAAGCGTTGTCATCAACACGCTCATCGCCGCCGCGCTGGAAGCCGGATTCCAGCTTGCCATCTGCGACGACGAGGACAAAAGCGTCGATTTCCAATGGTGCCGGCCGTGGATCATCCCCCACGGCTGGGGTTGCGATAGTCCTGAATCAGCCGCCGCGACATTGATCCATGTGCTTGAGATCTGCTCCTACCGGTCGAAACTCATCAAACAGTATGGGGTCGAGAACTGGTGGGGTCTGCCTAAGGACGAACAGGAAAAGAACCCCCTGCTTTTGCTTGTGTGCGATGAGGTCGCCCAATGGGCTGGGAGCGTCACCATACCGAAGGTCAGCAAGGACAATCCGATGCGCATCCGGGCCGAGTATGAGGCAAGCATCCATGCGGCGAACATCACCTATGCGATGAAGATCACGCAAAAAGCCCGGTTCTCCGGTGTCTGCTTCCTGTTCTGCGGGCAATCGACCCGCCTGCAGGACGGTTTCGACCCCGGTATGCGAGTCAATCTGACCACGGTCATCTCCCCCACCCTGCAACCCTCCACCGCTGTCGAAGAGCTGCTGGGAGGGGCGAAGGACTTCCCTGAGATACCGGAAAACATCATGCAACCGGGAATCTCCAGAGGAGCCGGCCTTATCAGGCTTCCCGGCATGAAACCCGTCATCTACAAGGGTTTCTACGAGGAGAACCAGAAGCAAAGAAAATCATACAGCGACCTGCTGCGCGAACGTCTGACCGCAATCCGACCGCCGGAAGGCGACATGAACTCGGGCCACTGGTCATGGGATGAAATCGTAAACGCCCTGCCGACCGCCGCAGAAAAACCCGATGACGGCATGATCGACTCCGGCGGGGACGAGGACGACGGGTTCCCCACAGACGGTTTCGGCGAGGACGGGCGTGATGTCGCAGACCGTGACAAGCCGTTGAAGGGTGCCGCCGCTGCGGCGCATGCGAGCAAACTGTATGCGGCAGGTGTCGACGTGCCTCACATGAGCGCCATCGATGCCGCCATGAATATCGGGCGCCTGTCTGCCGAAAAAGGTCTTTGATATAGGATGTGATGATGTTGGCGAAGGATGATGATTGGCTGACGGCGGGGAATCAGTTGGATGATTCCCTGTTGATGGATGATTTGTGGGATGATGACGCAGATCCACAGAATGACAAAGGCGCAGCGTCACATTCCACTGGTTCCGCATTTCCACAGGACAATGCGGAAACGCTTCCACAGAAAGCCGGGGGTACAGGGAGTAGTTCCAATGTGCCCACAGTTTCGCAATCCAACAGGGAGTCCATTCCCGGTGAAAATGCAAACACGTTTCCACAGTATTTTGATGACTCATTTCCACAGTCTGACGAAAGCACAACCCATCAATCCGACAGCGACCCATTTCAACAGGAAGACGTAGACCCGTTCCAACAGGATGACGTAGACCCGTTCCAACAGGATGACAGGCAATTGCCTACACAGGAGAAAGAGGAATCGTTTTCACGTTCCAATGATTCCACTGTTTCACGTTCCAACAGCGCAACACTTTCACAGGAAGACGCGGAAACAATTCCTCATTCCACTGACCACACAGTTCCACAGTCCAACAAAACGACAGATTCGCAGGGCAACAAAGGCACAGCTTCACGTCCCATCAGGACGACAGTCCCCCAGAACACTGTCGAGCCAGTTCAACAGGACACTGCGGATACGACTCCACAGGAGAATGCGGAAAACCTCGATCAGATAGACCTACTCGCCAACGGCTACGACCCGTTCGAGGAATTCGCCGACTCAGCAGAAGACTGTAACGACAAGAAATCAGAAGAACAGTCTACTGTTTCCGCATTTCCGCAGAACAATGAGGAAACACGGGAACAAGGAAAAGGCCCGGAGGAATACGACCCGTTCGAGCAATTCGACCTGCAATCGGACGATTCCAGCGAACCGCCAACGGAACAGAACGAACGTCGAGACGACAACATCATTCAAGACAGTTCCGCAGATTCAAAGAAAAACGTTGATATGCAGGAACAGGGAGACATTGAAACTGTTTTCCCCTCCAATGTTCCTATGCAAAATCAAAGGGACAGCGAAACAGAAGAACAGTATGACAGTTCGTCCTTCCAACAGGAAGACAGTTCCCCAGTAAGACAGGACACTGGCGAAACATACCCGAAGGACACGGACTCTGCGGATCCGTTCGACCTTTGGGATGACCCATCCGAACCTCCGGAGGGGGAACCACAAACATCGTCCCCATCCACCGGAAGCCCTAGCGCGGATGATTACCCAACGCAAACATTCCAGACGGGAGATGACTTCTGGAGCCAGACGGACGACGAATCGAACGGCCAGTGGAATGCAGGCCAGCAAACGAATGGCATGCCCCCGCAGCAATTCGACAATCCGCCATTCCCACAGGAAAATGTCTTCCCAGTTGAACACCAGTATGATTCCCCATTCCCACAGGAAATCACTGATACAGAAAATAGGGAAAATGGTGGAACGCTGATAAAGATTATCGCAGTCGCGGCCGCCATACTCATAGGCCTCGGAGCACTGATAGGCGGGGGAGCGTACACCTATCACGCATACACCACTCACGTCGCGGAACAGCAGGCCGAAGCCGACCGCAAACAGCGCCAACAATCCCTGGTGAAGGCACAGAACAAATGGGACGGGAGGAAACGGAGGGCCGATGACCTGGTCTCCACGATCAAAGCCAGTCCCGTCGCGGAAAACAGCGACGTGCAAAAAGCCGTGGAAGCCCTCCAGAAAACAACCACAGGGAATCCGATGACTGAAAAAGACATCACATCGGCCCTGGAAAAACTGGACGGCGAATATGAGAAAACCAACAGAACCTACACGGATGCAATGCAGGCAAAAGCCAAGGAGACCAGAACGACACTCGACGGTCTGGTACAGCAGGCAAATGGTCTTGCTGACGCTCCTGACGGCAACGACAAGAAGCAGATGCAAAGCCTCGCATCCCAGTGGAAAAGCACGGAAATAACGTCTGACAACCTATCCGACGCCATTGCGGCTTCGACCGAGCTGAAGAACCTCATCAGCAAAGTGGATAAAGCCAAGAAGGATGCGGACGCGAAGAAGAAGGCCGAGGAAGAGGCCAAGGCAAAAGCGGAAGCGGAACGACAGGCCCAAGCCCAACAGGAGCAGCAGCAGGCGCAGCAGCCTCAGCAGAATCCATACGGGAACATGTACTACTGGGGCGGGGGATATGGTTCGACCGGTGGATCGACCGGTGGATCCACCGGCAACAGTGGGGGAGGGGTATCCCCGCCACCGCAGCAGGAGACGCCACCCAAGGGCAACAGTGGCGGCAACGTCGGCTGAAAAAAACGGGAAAGCCGAGGCAGATCAACCTCGGCTTTCCCGCTAATCCCATACATCAGAACATGTTGGGATAATCCTCATCGTCCACATCATCATCTTCAACCTCGACAGGAGCCGGCTTACGACGGCCCCGCGAAGAGGTCTTCTTCGGGCGACGGCGCGGAGCTTCCTCCTCGTCCTCGTCCTCGTCCACGTCATCATCTTCAACATCGACAGGCTTCGGACGACGACGGGAAACGGCAGCCTTGCGACGTGGCTTGACCGCGATTTCACCGGTATCCTCGTCCACCTCATCATCGGAATCAGCCTCATCGAAGTCAGTATCCGCAAGAAGAGCAGCCTCATCATCGGCCTTGGAAGGCTTCGCATTCACATGCTTGTCTCGCCAAGCGATAAGAGCCTCGATATCCTCATCGGTGAAGTCCTCATCGTATTCGAAGCTTCCATCTCGCACGCCTCCGCCAACAATCGTGAGGTTATCCAAACGATAGCTGACACCGCTACCGGTCTGAGTCTTCCACGCACGTGCCGTAACCGAAGCCTGCACGTTCTGACCGGGATACACCAGCTTATCCCATAAGACCTTGACCTCCTTGGCCTTGGCATCACGCTCCTGAGCCTCCTCAAGATTGCGCGTCGCCTCCAGAACGAGCGTCTTCGCCTCCTCCTGAGCGTCTTCATCAGCCGTAGCGTAAGCGGCTCGGGCATCATTAAGATTGGCTTGAGCTGCCTGAACGTCTTCCTTTGTCCCGAGAATCGGTTCGGGGAGCTCACGCAGGATTCCTTCATCGTCGATGTAGCGGATTCCGGGACGACCGGCCTTGGAGCTACGACTGAAGTTCACATAAAAATGGTTGGCTCGATTCGGATATTTATCGGTCATGAGGACGGTTTTATCACCGTCAAGGATTTCATCCTCGTCGGCATCCTTGAGACCGTCATTGGAAACGATACGATCCTTCTTGCCCCATTTCTTCAAGGCGATGGCGTTGTCTTCCGCATTCTTGCTCAGCTTCTGAAGGATTCGGACGGTTCGCATGTGATCGGGGTCATCCTTGTCGAGAAGCACAGGGAACCCGTATGCGGGCGTGCTTTCGTTTTTCTTCTTATCGTCCTTCTTGGCGGACTTGTCATCATCCTTGTTTCCCTTGAATGCGACCGCCTCGTAGAGCTTGGGCCATCCCATCTGGATGACTCCGGTTTTCGCGTGAGTTAGCAGTTCTGTTGCCATGATGGTTCCTCCTTGACGATTTGACGATCGCTCCACAGTGCATTGAGGATGGGAGTTTTCGTCTTCTCTTTTTTCTATGTGGACATATTCAAATATACGCAGTTATCTGAACATGTATATTATTCGGCGTGTTGCCTTTATTTCCAAGGCGTATTCCCTTGTTAGAGAATGCTGAAAAACTCAGTTTTCTGCATGTTGTACAATGGGAGCGTGAACACAACCAGAAGACTGGGCAACACCAGTCCGACCACTGCATCCAGGAGAGGCGAATGAACCAGCTATCGATCAGACGTCTGCGCCAGCTAGCAGGAAAAACCAAAAACGAGATAGCCGACCTGCTGGGCATGAGCGTCAACACGTACAGCAAGTACGAGGACAACCCCATGAGCCTGTCCTACGCCGCATACCATCAGCTCATCGAATATCTCGAAACAGCAATCCAAATCAGGAAAAAACTGGAAAAGGAGCAACCTATGAACACCCCCATCAAAGCGAAAGTCCGATTCGTCGCACCCGACGAAGACGACGAGGACCGTCTCACCGACTACACAGTGCCGATCCCCGAAGGACTGACCGAGGAATTCCACCCCTCGCAACCCGTCACACCGAAGCAGCTCCTCGACTGGGAAACCAAGAACAAGGAACCATACCCAGGTTATTCGGAGGAATTCTTCAACTGGGAGAACGCTTGGGAAGAGGTCAACCGCGCCCAGCAGAAAGCCGATGGCGGATATCTCCACCTCTCCGACCCGGTGCCCGTCAGCCCGGAGTTCGACGAGACGACCGGAGAACCCATCACCTACGACGAGCCTCACGTCGTCGTGGACTCGGAAAGCGGCAACACCAGCGTGTACGTCGACGAGGCTGACATGTCAGCCCAGGAAATCGCCGAATCCGATCCAGTGAACAACAAGTAGCCTCCCCACATACCGTTCCGGCATGCTCCGTCCATAGGCATGCCCGGAACTTGAATCCAAGAAGGAAAGACACCAATGGCCTACGCGAAAATCATCGACATCGACGACCCCGGCTACTTCCGGTTGAAATCAATCGACCAAAGCCAATTGAAACAATTCCTGAAAAACCCGGCCGACTGGGCATATCACCGTCTCAACGACGACCACAAGCCCACCGACGCCATGAAGTTCGGTACGGCGTTCCACGCTTACCTGCTCGGCACCAGCGACGTTGTCAGCCTGCCTGAGGGAGAGAGCTTCAGAAGCAAGGACAACCAGAAGTGGCGCGACGAACAGCTGGAAGCCGGCAACATCATCGTCTCCTACAATGACATGCAACTGCTCAAACGCATGAAGGAAGGCATCGAACAGACCAGTCTCATGCCCGAATACCCCGATTACATGGAAATCATCGAACAGGGAACCAAGGAACAGTGCATCGAATGGAAGGATCGTCAAACCGGTCTAATGCTCAAGGCGAAGCCTGATCTGATTCCCGTCGGCACCGATTACCTGGTCGATTTGAAAACCGCTCAGAAGGCCGATGCGGAATCATTCGCCAAGGAAGTCATCAACTACGGTTATCACATTCAGACCGTTTTCTACCGTGCCGCGGTAGCCGCATGCAAGCCGGACGCCTTCGACCGTGGATCCAAGGCTCCCAGCACCATGCAATTCTGGGTGTTCGAGAAATCCGATGCCTGCGACTGGCAGCCTTTCAGCATCAGCGATGACAATCCGATCACGAATCTTGCCGCGACCAGCATTCGTCAAGCGCTCTTGGGCATCGCCTTGATGGTCAAGAAAGCCAAGGAGGAAGGCTACGCAGAGAACACTCCAGACCCCGTGGATGCCGCCGCGAAGTATGCGCTCCGACATGGTTTCAACAAGAAGGTCAAGGAGGTTTCGTTCCAGAACTGGCAGCTGCTGACTGCGGAAAACATGCTCTGCGATCTCGCCAGCTGATTGCCTGAGGCACGACAGGAGAGGGCCAACCAGTACGATGGTCCTCTCTTCTTTTTATCGTTTGCTCGTTATACTGAATATGTCCACATAACAGTAAAGACGACAGAACCAACGCCAATGCCATCAGCACCTCGAACACGCCGGACGACATCCAGCAACCCAAGAAGACCAGCCAACTACAAGCGCGGAGGCTACGCCCACGAGTTCACCATCCCAATCGAATGGTGGAGTACGACCGACACCATACAGACGGAACGCATGCGAGCCAGACGAAGGGCATGGGTGAGGGACTACGCGAAAAACGAATGGCGCAACCTCAAGAAAACAGGAAAAGCCTGGAAAGTGGAACGGTTCATCGCCCTTATAGGCGTAGCCTGTCCAAGCCAGAAAAACATTTTCCCGGCGAGAGCGGCCGAAACCATCAAACCCATCATCGACGGTGGCAGTGATGCCCGGCTCTGGGACGACGATGACAGCCAGCACCGGCACAGCACCGTATACATCCAACTGCCAACACCGGCGCCAGCCAACCATTACAGGCTGAGCGTGCTCATCATCCCGGTGCCGGAATCAATGCCGAAATACCAGATCACCTCACGTCTCGCATCGAACATCGACCAGCATTGGCGAAATAACCCCAATCCGCCGGCATGGCACGACGGATACTCGGTGTCATTCACGATCCCCGACAAACAGTGGATAACCAGCAACTATACGGATAGTGACCTCATCGCCAGACAGAACGGCGAACGGAAATCAGCCACATGGGGGAGGGGAGGCAGCTTCGGCATTCGGGAACGAGTACGCGCACAACTCATCGAACTGGCCTTCCAACAGTGGAAAAGACAAGCCTACCGTCCATATGAAAGATTCGCCATCATCGCCGGAATCGCATACCCGTACGGGGTGAAAACCGCCGACCCTGACAATGCGGCGGAAACGGTGAACACCATACTGCATTCGGGAACCCGCATCGGAGCCTGGCCGGATGTGAACAGCCAGCATTGCAGGGGAGTGGCTTTCGTGCGTCTGCCGAATCTCATGACGGGAAACCACATGGTCAGACTTTTTGTTTTCCCGGTGCCCGAGAATTTTCAGATGGCGCAGAGCATAGCCGAAAGCTCCATCGACGCTTGGGGCGAACATGATCGGAGAATGCGTTGAACCTGAGACAAGTGCTAGTCCAGACCGCGATAGGACTCATCGCTATCCTCATAGCCGTCCTATATGCGATGTTCATCGTCCCGCAGGACTGGTTCATCGACTCCAAGGAATCAGTCATCACCATATCGGTCATAATCTGCGCGACCGGATACATCATCACGGTCTGGGCCCGTTATATCCGCCATCTCATCTTTCACCAGCTTGACGTTCGAACCATCCGTGAAGCTGAATCCGCCGGGGAAACAGAGCCTAGGCAAAATCCGAAAATCCTGCGGAAGGAACCAAGTCCGACCATACGATTGAACAGGAAGCACATCCATCAATCTCAGAGAAAGAGCCGATAATGGTATGGACACCAGCGACACAGCCGCGTGACCCCCTTGGTAGATTCCGTAAAACCAATCTCGTCCCCGGCGAATACACGTACACCACGCGCAGCGGCATCGTCAAGAAATACTATGTCAACGATATGAACCAGCTGGCAGACGGATCCACCATCCTGCACATGAGCGCCCAAGGCAAGGTGTTCAGCAGTTTCAAGACCCAGAACCCCATCGAACGCATCCACATCATCGGCAACAGCGATATGGAACAGATGGCCGTCGCGGCGTCCGGGGAAACCACATTCGGCGTGATCAACCACAGCAAAGCCGCCCCACCGGATGTGTTCAGCCTCAACCGTGGACACGATTTCGAGCCGGTCAGTTCCAATCTCCCCGACGGCGAGACCGCCTTCGGAGGACATGCCGCACAGATCAGCGGCCGTCCGGACAGGAAAACCTATGACACGTTGAACGCCCAGAAAGCAGAACGAGCCAACCTCGCTGCCTTCGACGACCCTGACAACCGCGTCTATTCCGCTGACCCCGGCGACTTCGCCGAAGCTGCGGTCCAGGCACGTCATTACTACGAGAAGGAATTCGGGCTCAGCGAATCCCAAGCCCGGGAAATGCCGGTCTACGTGTATGCGGACAAGAACGGCAACGTCACCGTGAAACCCGCATACAAGCCTGAAAGCGTTCCCATGAGCGAACTGGGCATGAAACCAGGAGACCCGGTGCCGGAAGGCTTCCATGTGAACGGGGACAATCTCGTCGCCATGGTGCCCCAGCGAAGCCCCAACACGCATGGAGGCAGCGGCAGCGTCCGTCTCCGTGGCCGTGACCTCACTCGCATGACCAGGGCCATGCAGAAGGATGGTCTCAAGAGCGTCGACTTCACCGTGAGCGGAGGCACCAAGGTATCCGCAAAAAGCGGCAAACCGTTGCAGAACGCCTTGCATTTCCGCACCGACTACATGAACCCCCACAGCGGAGACGACATCACCGTATGGGGTTCCATCGAAACGAAACAGTACGGGACGCAGCCGGTCAAGGCACGCAGGGAGTTCACCACCAACGAGGAATTCCAAGACTATACGCGCAAGGTGCAAGCAGTCCGCGAACGGGCGGCCGCACCATACGTGGATCCGCAATCCCCACAGGCAGCCGCGAAACTGCTGCGAGCCAAGTATGGAACGAATCGGTTCTACAGCAGCGACATCCAGATGCGCGACGGCAAAGAGGGAGTGGCCTTTGCCGTCAACACTCCTGGCGGACACGCCCGCATGCTGTCCAACGGGAACGGTGTCTGCATCGGCAAGGAGCCGGCCGACGCGGAGGGCTTCGCATCCATGTTCAATAACGGCAAGAGTCCGGCCAATCGTATCACCGCCGACAACGTGAAGGTCTTGTCGGATGGTAATTTCCGCGTCCGGAAAAACGGTCAGGAAACGTTCTACACGCCATCCCTGTCCACTACCCGCGGGACTCGTAGCCGCAACGGAAAACTTTACGGCTACAACGAGGCCGGAGATTTCGTCAACTTACCGCGATGACGAGCATCGCGGCTTGTCCCTGTCCAGCGGTAAAAGCGAGACATTCGTGATGATTGTCTCTCCCGCCTTTGATTCCGTTTCCCCGAGGGGTTGCGGTGACGGAACATCATGGGATGGTTGGCTGCACCCCTGCGACGTCAAGCGTGTTGGCGTCGCACTGCATCACGGTAAGGTCGTAGCCTTTGTGACGCAGGTTCATGGCGGCCACACGGTCGTCGTTCGACCGGTAGCCGCAGTTGCGGCAGCGGAACGTGTGCGTTTCCTTGTTGCGGTTCTTGCGGGACACGTATCCGCATCGGGGGCATGTCTGGCTCGTGTACGCTGGGTCCACTGCTATCGTGGCCTGCCCGTTGCGGGCGGCCTTGTATTCGATGAACGAGCGGAGTTGGCTGAACGCCCACGAGACTTGCACGTAACGTTGTTGGACTTTCACGGTTTCCGCCGTATTGCGGATGCCTGTGAGGTCTTCGAGCGTGAAGAGCGTGTCCTTGCCGTACTGGTTGACGAGTGCCTTAGAGACCTGATGGTTGATGTCGGTCATCCAACGGTTTTCTCGACTGCCTATGGCTTTGAGACGTTTTCTCGCGCTGCGCGTGCCCCTGTGTTGCAACTGTTTGCGGAGTTCCTTGTATTTGCCGCGCCGGTGCTTCACCTCCTTCCCATCGTAGAAAACGGTGCGCTCCCCGTCGTAGGAGGTAGCAAGGAACCGGATACCCAGGTCGATGCCGACGATGGTCTTCGGATGTTCCGTGGCATCCGGCGTTGGGATGGTGACGGGGATGAGCAGATGCCATTTGTCCCGCTTGCGGATGAGGCGTGCGGTTCCGAACCTCCCATGCCGGTATTGGTCGGGAATGCTGGCCCATTCGGCTTTCACTTTGATGCGCCCATCCATGACGGGGAGGCTGAACAGGCCTGTCTTGGTGGAGTACGAGTAGTCCCTGTTCCACAACAGGTCGGCACCGTCCGGCGCATACTGGGGTTTGATACTGTAATATGCTGGGATTTTCCTCCTCTTGCGCCTCTTCCCGTTCTTCTTACCTTTGCTCTCCTCGCGGAGGTTAGCGATTCGCGTGTGGATGGCCTTGTAGTTGGCGATGACCCGGCGTATCGCCGATTGGGTCATCTGCGCGAGCAGCCCATGGGTTTCGCGCAACTGGTGGTAGATGGCCTTGTTGATTTTCTTCTGGCTGAGCGTGTGCGTGGAGTCCACGTAGTCAGCCACGTCGTTGCAGCAGTCGGCGAACGTCGAACACAACGCTGCGAGAGCGTCCGCTTGCCGCCGTGTGGGCGATAGACGGACGCACATCGTCAACGTCAACTCAGCCATCAAACCTCCAATAAGACAAATAATATCATAAACTTAGTGGAAAGAAAAGTGGCGTTCACCCGCGACGGCAAGCATCGCGGTACCCCGCCATAAACACTCATGGAATTGCCGAATCGCTGACTCTAGGAAAATGCCGGGTGGTTTTTTACTTCCCGGCATTTTACCTGTTATACTGAATCTGTCCACATAGAAAAAAGTGAAGTCAGGAGACCCAAATCCACCATGCCCATCATCGAATTCGACACGAAGATGCGAGGCTACGATCCCCAACAAGTCAATGACGCCGTAACCAATTTCCAGGACACCATCAACAAGTATGCGCAAGCAAACACTGATCTGAAGAGAACCCTGGATACGGTCAACAACCAGTTCACCCAGGCAACCCAAGACATCGATCAGCTGCAAGCCGAAAACAAGAAGCTCTCCGAACGGATCGAAGAACTCGAAAAGCAGAACGACGATCTGGAAGCAAAACTCAAGAACAAGTACACGAGCGTGGGCGACGATGTGAGGAAACTCCTCGAAGACACCCAGACCGTTTATCATGCTGCGGAAAAGAACGCAGCCGACATCAAGAACAAGGCGCTGCAGGAAGCTGAAAACATTCGCAAGCAGAGCCAGTCCGCCGCGGAGAAAGCGATAGTGGACGCGCGGCAGGTCGCCGAAAAGAACGTGAAAGAATCCCAAGCGAAGTCGAAGCAGATCATCGAATCCGCGCAGCAGTCCGCCGCACAGTTGCGTAAGGAAGCCGACTCGTATGCCACTGGACGGCAAAACATCGCGGAGCAGGCCGATGCAAGGGTTCGTGCGATTCTCGGCCGTCTTGAGGAGGCAAGCAAAGTGCTTGACAACGCCTACCAGTCCGGACGCAAGCCTAACGCCACTACAGTCCAGTCAGCTCCGAAGGATGCGCCAACACCGGTCATCGCCGGCCAGGCCACTAATCCGAACGAGGCAGATCTTGAAGACGATAGGACCATCGCCTTCGCTCAAATCCGCGCGAAGAACACCGCATCAGCACCCGCGACCCCTGTTGACGCCCAATAAGACCATTCCCGGAACGTGAGAATCTTGATCCTCCAATACGTAATGGTTATGACCGGAGGATATGCCAGTTCATGGCTTATCCTCCATGTCGGCATGCTGTTCGGGCAAGGCGCGAAGAACGCCGCTTCTCTGGACCGAATCAAGGAAGCCCGCTGTTGGGACATCGCATATTATCTGTGCGTCATCCTGACGTTCCTGTGCGTCATTGCCGGATCATTGGGTCTCATGCTCCTGACCAAGGAGCTGATCATTGACTGAAAAAACATCCCTCAAGCAGTCCCGTAATCCTTTCCTGACCATCGGACGCTATGTTCGGCAGGTAATCGATGAAACCCGTAAGACGGTGACTCCAACCGCCCGCGAATGGTTGGCCTGGAGTATTGCCGCATTCGTGTTCGTCATCCTGCTCATGATATTGGTCACGGGCATGGATTTCGGGCTCGGCAAACTCACTCTCATGGTGTTCGGGTGACGGTAACACATCCCGTGACCCTTGCCATGCTGCTATGGATGGGTATCGCCCTGCTCACGTTTCTTCTCATGAGCGTATGGACGGATAATCCACAGCATCGCAGCACCTATCGTCATTGGGCTGTCGCATACCTGACAGCCCTGATCGTCTTCATCGCCGTCTTCTATCCCGAAGGAACCCTATGGCCGTTCTCATCATCGTTTTGAAAACCATCGTCGCCGTCCTGAGCGTCCTGCTATCCCTGCTGATTCTTCTGCACAAAGGCAAGGGCGGGGGATTGTCCGACATGTTCGGCGGCGGCTTGACCGCAAATGCGGGCACATCCGGGGTCGCGGAGAAGAACCTCAACCGTTGGACGGTCGGCATCGCGATCCTATGGGTTTTGCTGATCGTCTCGATCAGCCTCATCGCAAAAACCATCTGACGAAACAGGAGACCTCATGCTAATTGCCATCATCTGCCTCTTTACGGGCTTCACCCTTGGCTTCTTCAGCGCAGCCCTATGCCAAGTAGCATCGCACTCAGATTCCGACAGAAGGAACAACCAATGAAAAACAACTGGTTCTGCCCCAACTGCGGGCAACCGATGGAAGCACAACGCCACGTAGACAACTCCACCGGCCGAATCACATGGACAATCGGCTGCCTCAACCCGAAACACTTCCACACACACGGCTACATGAACGCCGCCATCGCCGAAATCCAACTCGGGAAACTCCTACGCCAGTGAAATACGTCAGTATCTTCAGCGGTATAGAAGCCGCCACGGTCGCATGGCAGCCATTGGGGTGGGAACCGCTGGCCTTCAGCGAAATCGACCCATTCCCGTCAACCGTATTGCAGCATCATTACCCGGATATCCCGAATCTCGGGGATATTACGAAAATCGACTGGAACCCATATAAAGGGCAAGCCGATCTGGTTGTAGGCGGTTCACCGTGTTTCCCCGCAGGCACCCTCATATTGACTTCGGAGCACTTGAAACCCATCGAGGAAATCAAAGTCGGAGACATGGTGCTCACCCATCGGAACCGATGGCGTCGCGTCACGGCCACCGGTTCCAAAATCGCTGACACGATCGTTCTAAGGGGAAACGGTGTCTCCTCTTTGGAATGCACCCCGAACCATCCTTTCTATGCGAGAACCAGAGTGCATCGTGAAAGCGGATATGGCTATGAATATAAGCAGGAGTGGATTCCCGCGACTGACATGGTTGGCCGACAATGGCTGAATATGAACGCCGCTACAGAACCACTGCCCGTTGTCTAAATGAAAGTGCAACACCCGTTAGATTGGAAATTGCCTAGAAAACCAGTCCGAAGGGATGTCGCACCTATGGGAGAAGTATATTCGCACCTGTCGGAAGAGGAACGCCAGGTCATCCAGATCGAGGTAGGCAACGGCGCCAGCATACGCGGGATCGGCGCGATGCTGGGCCGCAGCCCGTCCAGCATCAGCCGGGAGATCAAGCGCAACACATGGTTCCCGTCCAACGAGAACGAGTCGTACCGCCCGTACCGGCCGAAAAGACTGAAGGCGGGGCCATGGACCGGCCGCTACTACATCGCCGGGCCCGCGCAGCGCAAGGCCGACCGCAGGAGATCCAAGCCACGAAAGCCCTACCGGCTGTCGCACGACCGCCTGTGGGCGCAGGTGGCCGAATGGCTGGGCCGCGGCTGGTCGCCGCTGCTTATCAGCGGCAGGCTGCGCGTCCTGTGGCCGGACGATGCGCTCATGCGCGTGTGCCCGGAGACCATCTACCGATGGGTCTACTCCAGCAGGCCGCTTCGGGAACGCTGGGCGCGGTGCCTGCCGCGAGGGCACAGGCGGCGCCGCAGGCACGGCGGCAGGAGGACGTCGCGCTTCCCGATTCCCGGCCGAGTGCCCATCTCCGAACGCCCGCCGGAGGCCGACGGCAGGAGCGCGTTCGGCCATTGGGAGGCCGACAGCGTCATCGGAGTGGGATGCAACCTGCACACCGAGGTGGAGAGGAGGACCAGGTTCCTCATGGCCCGCATCGTTCCGGACAAGACCGCCGGCGAGAGCGTCGGGGCGCAGCTGGACATGTTCTCGCCGCTGCCGGCCGGCGCGCGCGTCAGCGTCACGCACGACAACGGCACCGAGTTCGCCCACCACGAAAGGCTGCGCGACGGGCTGGGCATGGCCACGTACTTCGCCGACCCGTACTCCAGCTGGCAGCGGGGAAGCAACGAGAACCGCAACGGCATGATCCGCCGGTATCTGCCCAAACGCTGCGAGATCCGGATGGACATGGCAAAGGAGGTCAGGGAGATCGTCGACGAGATCAACAACCGCCCCATGCGCGTGCTCGGCTACCGCACGCCCGCCGAGGCGTTCGCCGACGAACTGTTAGAATTACAGGACCAACAAGGGTGTTGCACTTCTAAATAGACATCGGGAAAGTTAATATCAAACGAATAGTTGATGTGACATCGATGCTGCGCGATATATCTGACGTCGCTTCTCTCGCCCCGCCCGACTGCGGCCAGTAACCTCCCTCGTCAGAGGGAGAGATTATTAGCCAACGGTGTTGCCATAGATTTGGGCTTGGAGATCTTTGCGAGCAGTCTCCATACGGGTGATTTGGCCAAGGAGGGTGATTTTCTCCTCGCCATCCGGCAGTTGGGCCATGCGGCGTTTGGCCAAACCGATCTGGCGCATGAAGCCCATGTCCAGTAATCGGGTGAGGAGCTCGGTGGCATAGCGCTGCTCTTCCGGCGTGGCAGGGCGCAGCTGCACGGCGGCAGCACCGCCGGGCGCGTTCGACTGCGGAGGCTGCGCACCGTTGCCACTATCGTCGCCAGGCAGTGGCAACGGCATGACGGCCAGCTCGTTGATCACCTGATTGAGCATTGGCCCGCCTGCCTTGGTGAGGTTGTGCATCCACAGCCCCTGCGGGGTGTCATCGGATGGCAGTCCGCCGGCGGCCGCGATCGCCTGGAACAGGGTGCGGAACACCGAAGTCATGAAATGGTCGATGGTCAGCTGCCCGAACATGGTGCGGTCGATGGCGCGCGGCACCTGAATCAGCACGGCCATGAACTGCTGTTCGGCGATGAATACGGCGTCGTCGATCTTGAAATATGCCTGTTCGGCGGCGTCACGGCGCTCCAAGGCCTTGCGCGTGGCCGGATTGGCGTACGGGTTGGTGCCGGGTTCCACACGCGGCTCGTCACGCTCGAATCGACGTTTGGGCGCGTAGGCGTCCTCATCGCGTACATGCATCTGCCGGCGCGCGTTCATCACCTCGCGGCGCATCACCTCAAGGTCCACGCCGATACGGCCCGCGGACTTGCGCGCGTAAGCGTCCCATAGGGAGCGGTCGCGAATCTGCGCCACCAGCGGGGCCACGGCTTTCATCGCACCCACTTGGCCGGGCGTGTAGGTCAGATCGAACCGGCTGATGGCGGCGTCGATCACGAAATCATACAACGGTTTGGCCCGGGCGATCAGCGAGCGCACTGCCTCGTTGCCTCGCTCGATGCGCAGGTCGCACGGGTCGAGATTGTCGTCGGCCACGGCCACGAAGGTTTGGGAGAGGAAGGCCGAATCGAGGCCGAAAGCGTGCAGCGCGGCTTTCTGGCCGGCGGCGTCACCATCGAACGTGAACACGATGCGCGAGCTCAACGGCTGGTCCTTGACCTTCAACGGCCCGACCAGCTGGACCGCACCCAGCGAATCGTCGGCGATCAGGCGGCGCACAATCTTGGCGTGCTCGGCGCCGAACGCCGTGCCGCACGTGGCGATGGCGGTGTCGATGCCGGCCAAGTGCATGGCCATCACGTCCGTATAGCCTTCGACGATCACCACCTGCCGCTTCTTGACGATGGCGGATTTGGCCAAATCGATGCCGTAAAGCACCTGGGTTTTGCGGTAGAGCTGCGTATCCGGCGTGTTGATGTATTTGGCGGCGATCTGGTCGTCCTCATACAGCTTGCGCGCGCCGAAGCCGAGCGTGCGGCCGGTCGAATCGCGGATGGGCCAGGTCACTCGGCCGCGGAAATAGTCATAGATGCCGCGCTGGCCTTGACGGGCCAAGCCCGCGTCGAGGATTTCCTTCTGCGTAAACCCCTTGGAGGCCAAGTGGCGCACGAGATTATCCCAGCCTTGGGGCGCGTAGCCGCAGCCGAAACGTTCGCAATCAGCTTGGGAGAAGTTGCGGCCGCCAAGCAGCTTGCGGGCGGGCAGTGCTTCCTTGGTCAAGATCTGGGAGACGAAGAAGCGCTGGGCTTCCTCGCAGGCTTCCAGCAGTCGCGTGCGCTTGGAGCCGGTGTTTTCGCGGGCCGGGCCGTTGCCGCTGTTCTCGTAGTGCAGCTCGATATGGTACTTGTCGGCGAGCAGTTCCACGGCTTCGCGGAAGTCGATGTTTTCGGATTGTTCGACGTATTTGAATACGTCGCCACCCAAGCCGCAGCCGAAGCAGTGCCACACGCCGAGCGAGGGACGCACGTTGAAGCTGCCGGTTTTCTCGTCGTGGAACGGGCACAGGCCCACGAAGGTGCCGGTGCCGGAGGGCTTAAGCGTTACGGTCGCAGATACAATGTCATACAGGTCCGCGGCGGCGCGCACCTTCTCGACATCTTCTTTCTTAATCATTCCGACCATAAGTCTCTAGAGTACCGCCTCACCTGAGACACGGTAAATTTTTACCGTCGGTTATCATTTCTTCCGCGAAACTCCCTTCAGTCGTCTACAGCGACAGCTCCCCTCACCCGAGGGGAGCTGGCTCGCGCAGCGAGACTGAGGGAAGCGCCCGCCCAACACGCCCTCAGCACAAGATGGAGTGCAGGGCCAGGGCGGAGTTGTCGGTCAGGCTCGCGACCTGATCGATGGCGACGCGCAGGCGTTCGTCGTCGTTGGTGGATTCGTTCCAATCGGCCAGGAACTGGCTTTCCAAAGCGTCGGATGGGAGCGGCGAATCAGCCATAAGCACATCGACCAAATCCGATACGATCTTGAGCTCCTCCTGATGGAATGGCTCGCGCTCGCGAGGCGCCATGACGAAGTACACGGCGATGCCCTTCAGCGCCACGATCTCGTAATTCGTGTTCTCGGGAATCACGATGTTCGCGGAATACCGGGTCAACGGCCCGGGCCCGTACGTGTCGCGCGTGGCGGTTTCCACCGACCAGCAGAAGCGGCCGATCAAATCGGACGTAATGTTCTTAAGCTGTGCCAACGATTCGCGCGAACCATTGAAATATGCAGGGAACAAATACTCTCGGCGCAATCGCATGAACGCGGCCAGCAGCTTGTCGGCATCCCACTTCGCCCCATACCATGCGCGCGTCTGCTCGATGATGTGGTCCAGCATCTTCGGATCGGCGAGCACAATCGGATCGAACGCGCCGGTGGCGATGGAATCCTCGACGTCATGCACGGAGTAGGCGATATCATCCGAAAGGTCCATGATCTGGCATTCCATGGGCTTGGTAGCCTGAGGCGCGCCGATCTTGAGCCATCGGAATACCGGCTCGTCATCCGGGTAGACGCAGAATTTCTTCGACCGCTCCCCCTTTGGGTGTTGGTCGGCTTCGGCCAAGGTCCACGGGTATTTGACGGCCGCGTCCAAGGCCGCACGGGTCAGGTTCACGCCGGCCGAACGCCCGTCCGGGTGAAAGATCTTGGGTTCGAGCCGGGTCAGGATACGCATGGTCTGTGCGTTGCCTTCGAAGCCGCCGATATTGCCGGCGATGTCGGCGAGCGCACGCTCCCCATTGTGCCCGAACGGCGGGTGACCAAGGTCGTGGGCCAGACAGGCGCAGTCGACCACGTCCGGATCACAGCCGAGCAATGCGCCGATTTGGCGACCGATCTGGGCGACTTCCAGCGTATGCGTCAGTCGAGTGCGAGCGAAATCGTCGGTACCGGCAATCAGAATCTGGCTTTTCGCGCCCAAACGCCGCAAAGCGGACGAATGAATCAGTCGCGCGCGATCGCGCTCGAACGCGGTGCGTGACTTGGATTTGGGCGGCTCGGGTGCCCATCGCTCCTCGTCGAAGGCGCTGTAGCCCTCGTCGCTCAGCACCTGTTCCCCATCCAAAGTCGTTTCCATATGCCAAGCATAGGCACACATATCGGCCGCAGTAATCCCGACTTCCCGAATATGTGCCACTGACGTCAACTCAACGGCACATATTCGGGAGATTGGGGCCGATTTCCCGAATATGTGACGCTCAGCACATATCAGTGGCACATATTCGGGAAGAAGGGATTACGGGGTGCCACCGTATGGCGGTAATGCACCTTATAGCAGCGTGGCGGGGTCGAGTTTGGCGAGGTCGGCGGCGGGCAGCACTTCGGCGGCATGCTCGTAAAGGCGCGGGATGCGGTTGCGCAGGCAGGTGAAGATCTCGTAGCTGATGGTGTCGGCGGCGCGGGCCCAATCGTCGGCGGTAGGCTCAACGTAATCCTCGCCGCGGCCCGGGCCGAACAGTTCGACCGTGTCGCCCTCGTGAACGCCGAGTTCGGCGGCGGATCCGTGCAGGTCCACGATGAACTGGTCCATGCACACGCGGCCGCACACGCGGTAGATCTTCGGGCCTTCGGTGGTCATGATGCGCACCGGGCCGCCCGGCTTCTCCACGTGCTTGGCACCTTCCATATCGAAACCGGAAGCGGAGCGGTGGATGCCATCGGCGTAGCCCAGCGGCACAATAGCGGTCGAGGTGTTGTCCGGGGTCAGGTAGGTGCGGCCGTAGGAGATGCCGTGGCCGGCCTCCACATCCTTGACCGTGCCGAGCTGCGCCTGCAGGCGCATGGCCGGGGTCAGATGCCAGTCGCGCGGGGTGCCCATCGCGGGATCGGGCTCGTAGCCGTACAGGCCGATGCCGGGGCGGGTGAGTTCGAAGTGAATCTCCGGGCGGTCCAAAGTGGCCGCTGTGTTGGCCAGGTGACGGATCTCCGGCGGAATGCCGGCCTGTTCCATGCGGCGCGTGAAGTCCTTGAATGTTTCGATCTGGCGGTCGGTGGAGGACACGAATTCGGACACATCGGGCGAATCGGCCACGGCGAGATGGCTCCACTGGCCCACGATATGCAACACGCCCTCTTTGGCGAGCGGCACGAGTTTGGCGAGCGCGGCGTCGAATCCGGCCGGTGTGAAACCGTTGCGACCGAAGCCGGAATCGACCTTGACGTGTACGCGGGCGGGCTTGCCGAGCTTGCGTGCGGCGGCGGCCACCGCGTCGATGCCGGGCAGGGAGCCGACCGATACGTCGATATCGGCAGCGATCAGCTCATCGAATGGCACTTCGGTGCCGTTGTAGACCCAAGTCAGAATGCGGCAACGGTCGGGGCCGATGCCGAGTTTGCGCAGCAGCAGTGCTTCATGCGATTGCGCGGTGCCGAGCCATGTCGCGCCGCCGGCGAGCGCGGCCAGTGCGGCGGGCAGCAGTCCGTGGCCGTATGCGTCGGCCTTGACCACGCCCATCACCGCCGTGCCGGAGTTCGGGCCGCCGACCACGGAGACCAGGTGGGCCATGTTGTCGCGCATGGTTTTGAGGTCCACGATGGCCTGCGCGGGGTATTGGCGGCGGGCGGCCGCATAGTTGGCCTTGCCCTGCTCGGACGAGAATGCGATTTCAGGTGCTGCGTTCATGCTCATAGGCACCTATTGTTGCGCGAGAATGTGACGTGTAGTCGCAATCGTCTGTTTTCGCCCGGCAGTCGTACACTGATGACCGATATGCGGTTTCTCGGAAGCCGCCTTTGATTCCCGGCGTTGAGGCGTGCCGGGATCCCGGAAATCCGTCCGGTTCAGCCCCATAATCCTAGATTTCATGAGAGAAGAACATGGATCTGTTTCGTAAGAAAAGCGTGGATCAGCTTGTCGCCGAATCCACTCCCCTCAAGCGCACGATGCGCACCTTCGATCTGACGATGCTCGGCATCGGCGCGATCATCGGCACCGGTATCTTCGTGCTCACCGGCAAGGGCGCGCTGACCGCCGGCCCGGCCCTGTCCGTATCGTTCCTGCTGGCCGCCGTCTGCTGCGGTTTTGCCGGTCTGTGCTACGCCGAGTTCGCCGCCATGGCCCCGGTGTCCGGCTCGGCCTACTCCTATGCCTATCTGGCGTTCGGCGAGCTCATCGCCTTCGTGATCGGCTGGGATCTGATTCTGGAGTACGCCCTGCAGGCGGCCACAGTGTCCGCCGGCTGGTCGGGATACTTCAACAAGTTGTTGGAAGGCTTCGGACTGCATCTGCCGGTCGAGCTGACCGCCGCCTACGGCACCAACCCGGACGTCACCACCTACTTCAACCTGCCCGGCTTCGTCATCGTGCTGATCATCACGTGGGTGCTCTCGATCGGCATCAACCAGACCAAGCGCACCAACGACGTGATGGTGCTCATCAAGCTCGCCATCATCGTGCTGTTCATCGCATGCGCCGTGTGGTATGTGAAGCCGTCCAACTGGCAGCCGTTCTCCCCGTACGGCGTCTACACCTTCCAGCCCGGCTCCACCCAGCCGTACGGCATCGTGCCGGCCGCATCCATCGTGTTCTTCAGCTTCATCGGATTCGACGCCGTGTCCTCTTCCGCCGAGGAGACCATCAACCCGAACAAGACACTGCCGCGCGGCATCCTGCTGTCCCTGGCCGTTTCCACCGTGCTCTACATCGTCATGACCATGATCATGACCGGCGTGGTGCCCTACAAGGAGTTCGCCAAGTACATCGACGCCCCAGTGGCCGGCGTGATTCTGGAGACCGGCATGAACTGGCTCGCGGTGATCGTGAACCTAGGCGCCCTCATCGGCATGACCACGGTGATGCTCGTACAGCTGTACGGCCAGTCCCGTATCTGCTACGCCATGAGCCGTGACGGCCTGTTCCCGAAGTTCTTCGGCCACGTGCACGAGAAGTACCGCACCCCGTTCAAGGGCACCTGGTTCTTCGGTCTGCTGACCGCGTTCGCCGGCGGCTTCATCAACATCAACGTGCTGTTCGAGCTGGTGAACATCGGTACGCTGTCCGCGTTCATCATCGTGTCGGCCGGTATTCTATGGATGCGCAAGACCCAGCCGAATGCGCCCCGCGGCTTCCGCGCGCCGGGCGTGCCGGTCACCCCGATTCTGGCCATCGTATTCTGCTTCGTGCTCATCGCCGGTCTCAACTGGGAGACCTGGGTGCGTTTCGCCGTCTGGTTCGGATTGGGCCTGATCGTGTACTTCGCCTACAGCCACAAGCGCTCCAAGCTTGGACGGGAGAAGAAGGCTGAAGCTGCTGGGGCTGCTGAGGCTGACGCCAAGGCCGCCGTGACTAAGGACTGAGGCATATCGGCTGACCGATAGCCGCTGACCTTATCTCTTCGTGAAAACCGTACGCTGAGTTGCATTCAGCGTACGGTTTTTTCGATAGCCGTCCGTCGAATATCCGCATCCCGGCGTGTCGCGTGGTTGACAAAACCGGCGGGGACCGCAATAATCTAATTTAACGAAACGTTTCGACAGCGATGTCAATCGGTTCGAAAACCAACGGAAATAGCCCATGCGCGCTTGTACGGCAAAGCACGGCGCCGAGCATGTGTCGACCGATGAAGGCCGGCTGGAAGCGAAGGAAAGGAGGCGATGATGGCTGGAATCAAGGACGTGGCTCACGCTGCCGGGGTGTCGGTCAGCACGGTCTCCTATGTGCTGTCCGGCAAGCGCGCGATCTCGGAGAAGACCGCCGCCAAGGTGCGCGAGGCCATCCGGGAGCTGCAGTACACGCCGGACGCCTCCGCCCAGAAGATGCGTGGCATCCGCAACCAGATTCTGGCCGTCAGCGAGCCGATCCGCGGCGATATCAACGAGGCGAAGTACAACGCCTACTTCCTGCACACGGCATGGCAGGCGAAGAACGCCGGCTACGACGTGCTGCTGCTCAGCGGCGAGGACGCGGTGGATGACATCCGCCGCGTGACCCGCAGCAACATGGTCGACGGCGTGCTTCTGCTCGACATCGTCGAGAACGACAGGCGCGTGGCCGAGGCCGGATCGTACGGTAAGCCCTGCGTGGCCATCGGCTATCCGAGCCGCCAAGGGGCCTGCGCGTGCGTGGACATCGACTTCCCCGCCGCCGCCGACCTCGCGGTGCGCTACCTGTATGACAGGGGGCACCGCGACGTCGTCCTGCTGCGAGACAACGAACGCGACTACGAACGCCAGTCCGGCTATGTGGTGACGCTGCGCCGCCTGATGCTGGAGCGGGCCGCGGAGCTGGGCATGCGCGTCACGGAGTCGGCCAAAAACGAGTTCGGCCGGTTCGACGCGCGCGCCTTCGTGGACAGCCTTCTGGGGGCGTCTCCCCGCCCTACCGCGATCATCAGCCAGGCCGATGCCGAGACGCTCAACATGGTGACCCGCGAACTCGAGAACCGCGGGATCGACATCCCCGGCGATATCTCCATACTCTCATGCGGCACGTTCCTTGAGAACGAGCTGATGGCCCACCCGGTCACCGAGATACCGCTGATGCCAAGGCTGCTGTGCTCCAAGGCCATGGGTCTGCTGCTCTCCGCAGTCGAGGGCGGTCGTGCGATCGGAGCGGAAAGCGAGTTCGTGCCGCCCAGAATCGAGGATCGCGGCTCGGTGCGCTCCCTGAACGAGGGGACGCGGCATGAGATCGATGGTCGCGCATTTCTGTCCAATGTTTTATATCCGTAGTCGAAACGTTTCGATTCCGGTCGCATCGCCTGAGGTGACGCAACCGGCGACGATTCGACTGTAATCCATACCCGCCGACCCGCCCCGGGCCGGCCCTTCAAGGCGTCGACGCAGACGCCCGTCCCGGTAGTCGAAACGTTTCGACTACCTTCGCCCCCAACTGTTGCCAATGGCAATAACCGATAGGAAAAGGAGAATCCCATGAACATCAAACGAGGAATCGCGGCCCTGGCAGTGCTGGCGATGTCAGTGACCATGCTCGCGGCGTGCGGCAGCGACACCGCGCAGGACGAAGGCACCCCGGACAGCCTGTCCTTCTGGTACTACGAGGAGGAAGACGCCGGACAGACCCAGGCCTGGAAGAAGGCCGCCGAGATGTTCGAGAAGGAGACCGGCGTCACCATCAACTTCGAGCGCAAGTCCTTCACCCAGATCGCACAGAACGGCAGCCAGTTCCTCAACTCCGACGAGGCCCCGGACCTCATGGAATCCAACCGCGGCAACGGTTCGGCGGGCGTGCTGTCCACCATGGGCCTGCTCACCGACCTCGGCGACTACGTCGACCAGTACGGGTGGGACAAGAAGGTCACCGGCTCGAACGCCGAAACCGCCAAGTACGACGAGAACGGCATCATGGGCGGCGACACTTGGTATGGCATGAGCAGCTACGCCGAATTCCAGCGCGTCTACTACAACAAGGACCTCTTCGACAAGTACGGCATCGCGATCCCGACCACCTACGACGAGTTCGTGGACGCCTGCCAGAAGTTCGTGGACGCCGGCGTGACCCCGATTGCCGCCGACGCCCAGGAATACGGCGTGATGTGGCTGTGGTGGCAGCTGGTCTCCAAGAACGCCGACTCCACGTTCATGAACGACTGGCACCTGTACAAGGGCAAGGTCGACTGGAACTCCAAGACGCTCACCGACGCCACGGACACCATCAGCGACTGGCTCGACAAGGGCTTCATCTCCAAGAACGCCACCGGCATGAAGGCCGAGGACACCACCCAAGCGTTCATCAAGGGCGAATACCCGATTTACCAGACCGGCACCTGGAACCAAGGCCGCTTCGCCAAGCAGATCACCGGCTTCGAATGGACGGCCGCCGTCATGCCCGAATCCGAGTTCGCGGTCGGCTGCGCCGGCAACCTGCTGGTCATCCCCGAACGCTCCAAGCACCACGACCTGTCCGCAAAGTTCATCGACTACGTGCTCTCCGACGAGGTCCAGAACTACCTCGGCAACGCCGGCGGCATCCCGGTCGCCGCCGACCTGGACAAGATCACCGATGAGAAGAGCAAGGACATGATCGAGGAATACGACTCCTACGCCAGCAAGAGCAAGCTCAGCTACTACCCCGACTACGCCGCCTCCAGCCTGACCGACGCCGTTCCCGCATCCTTCCAGGAACTGGTGAACGGAACCAAGGACGCCTCCGCCGTGCTCAAGGACATCCACTCAAAGTACGACTCCGGTGTCGAGGAGATGGGCTTCTCGGACTGATCGCCGCCCGACGGCCATGAATCGTATGGCGGGGTGTGGTTTGTCCCTTTTCCACGCCCCGTCATCACCCTCGACCAACCCCATCCCACACGCACAGCAATCCACCCGTCATACCACACGCATCCAAGGAGAGAGCAATGGCAGGCAACACCAAGCACGTCCATAACGTGGCGCTTTCACGGCTTCCCGGTAATAGGTCCTCGCGCTTCGTTCCCTATCTGATCCCGGGCATCCTCGGCCTGGCCATCATCGTCATCATCCCGTTCGTCTGGAACATCTACCTGAGCTTCACCCGCTGGCGCGGCGTGGGTCCGGTGCGCTTCATCGGGCTACAGAACTGGCAGCGGCTGTTCAAGGACTCCACGTTCTGGATCTCGTTCCTCAACTCGTTCTGGATCATCGTCGCCATCGTCGTGATCCCCACGATTCTGGGCCTGTTCATCTCGTCGCTGCTCACCGACGTCATCCAGAAGAAGTTCGGCGGCAAGACCGCGTCCTTCCTACGCGCCCTGTTCTACCTGCCGCAGCTGCTGCCCGTCGCCGTTGCCGCAATCATCATGGGCTGGATCTTCCGCCCCGAAGACGGCGCCGTCAACGCACTCCTGGAACAGATCGGTCTCGGATCGCTGACCCACAACTGGCTTGGCAGCCCGGACAGCGCACTGCCGGTCCTCATGTTCATCCTCGTGTGGATCCAGCTCGGCTACCCCATCGTCATCTTCATGTCCGGCCTGCAGCGTGTCGACCCTGAACTCTACGAGGCCGCCAGCCTCGACGGCGCCAACTGGTGGCAGAAGTTCCGTGTGGTCACCCTGCCGTCCATCATTCCCGAACTGCTCGTCGTGATCCTGACCGCCACCATCGGCGCGCTGAAGACCTTCGCCCCCGTCTACCTGCTGACCAAGGGCGGACCGGGCACCGCAACCACCGTGCCGTCCTACTACTCGTACAACCAGTTCTTCCAAGTGCAGCAAGTCGGCTACGGCGCCGCCATATCCACCGCCCTGACCGTGGTCATCATCGTCTTCTCCGTGGCGTTCACCATCATCCAGAAGCGCGTCGAGAAGAACATGGTCTGATTCCAAGGCCACGACGCCGCTCCACACCCCAAAACCACCGAACCGCATTTTTTGAAATCGAGGATCGAACCATGACACAGACACTGACCGCCGCGACGGCGAAGAGGGCCTCGCACAAAACGCAGCACGTCCGCTCGGCAGGCGACTGGGTGACGCTGGTCCTGCTAGTCGTCGCCGCGCTGATCGTCCTGTTCCCGCTGCTCGTGCTGACCGTCAACGCCTTCAAGACGCAGGCTGACTACAACGCCACCGGCCCGCTGAGTCTGCCGAAGACCTTCACCATGGAAGGCATCGTCTCCTTCTGGACCACCACGAAGTTCCCGATGAAGTTCCTCAACAGCCTCATCATCTCCCTGACCGTCGCCGTAGCCGCCGTAGTGCTGTCCGTGCTCAACTCCTTCGCGCTGGGCATCGGTCGCGTCAAAGGCAATACGTGGATCGTGCTGGCCATCATGCTGGCGAACATGATGCCGCAGGAAGCGTTGCTCTACCCGCTGTACACCATGTTCAAGGCCGCCGGGCTGTACAACACGAAGCTTGCGATCATCATCATCTTCACCATCATCCAAAGCGCGTATGGCACCTACCTGCTCTCCTCCGTGTACGGCACGTTCCCGCAGGCCATTCTCGAGGCCGCGTCCATCGACGGAGCCTCCCGCTGGCAGGTGCTGCTCAAGGTGGTGCTACCGATCTCCTGGCCCACCATCAGCGTGCTGTTCGTGTTCTTCTTCGTCTGGACATGGAACGAATACATGATCCCGATGGCGTTCCTGATGGGCGACGATGTGCAGACCATCCCGCTGGCCCTGGCCACGCTCCAGGGACAGCACACGATGGAGGCCACCACCCTGGCATCCGCATCGCTGCTGAGCATCATCCCAACCATCATCTTCTTCGTCATCTTCCAACGCAAGCTCTCCCAGGGCATCACCGCCGGTGCCGTGAAATAACATCCCCCAGCAACCCGGCCCGCCTAGGCAGAACGCTACGGCGGGCCGGGCCTGCGACATGAAAGGAAGTGAGCGATCATGCTCGACACATCCGCCACAGCGAACCCCATGTCGGGACTCGGACAAGGCGCCTTGGACGCCGTGGCCATGCGTGCCCCCGGCCGTACCCGTTGCATCAACGCCGAAAACCCGGATGGCGGCAAGGGCCTCGCAGCCACGGCGGCCAGCGCACTGGGCCCCTCGCGCAAGGGAAGCCCCTGCATCCGCACGGTGAAGGCCGGGGAATCGGTGACATTGATGGACGTCGACGGCCCCGGCGTAATCCGTCACATCTGGATGACGGTGACCGACCGCACCTCCCCCACCGGGCCCGACGTGCTACGCAACCTGATTCTGGAGTTCTACTGGGACGGCGAGGACTTCCCCTCGGTGCAATGCCCGATCGGCGATTTCTTCTGTTGTGGCCACGCCCAGTCCTGCACCATCAACTCGATCCCCGTCATGGTCAACCCGAACCGTGGATTCAACAGCTATTTCTCCATGCCATTTGAGCACGCGCGCATCATGCTGCGCAACGATCATAACGAGGACGTGCCCGCGTTCTTCTACCAGATCGACTACACCGAATACGACCGGCTACCAGCCGACGCGATGCGCTTCCACGCGCAATGGCGCCGCCAACGAGTCACCGAACTCGCCCACGACTACGTGGTGCTCGACGGCGTCGAAGGGCACGGCACCTACGTCGGCACCTATCTGGCGCTCACCGCGCTCGAAAGCCGCTGGTGGGGCGAGGGAGAATTCAAGTTCTACATCGACGGCGACGGCGAATACCCCACCTGGTGCAGCACCGGTGCCGAGGACTATTTCGGCGGCGCCTGGAGCTTCGCCGACTTCGACGAACACGGCCGCATGCACGAACAAACCTTCACTGGCCCGTACCTCGGCTTCCCGTTCTACTCGCAGAACCTCGCCGGACGCGAAAGCGCCTACTGGGACACGGCCACCCCCGTGACCCGCGGCCTGTACCGCTGGCACATCCCCGACCCGATCTACTTCGAACGGGACCTGCGCGTCGAATGGCAGCAGATCGGCACCGAGGAGGCCGGCAACTTCGAACGCCAGGACGACGTGGCCACGGTTGCCTACTGGTACCAAAGCGAACCGCACAAGCCATTCGCCCCGATCGGCGACCGTGCCTTCCGCCGGCCGCGGTGACTTCCCCTGTTCTGCCGACCGATATTTTCCATTGGTCGGCAGAACCATCGTTCATTCTAGGGATAGGTGAATATCCTGACGACCTGCAGATGAGGATCAGTCTGGCAGCGTCCAATGTTGGGTCCACAGCCCATTGCATTCGTATATTTGCAGTTTTGTACCGTCCTCAGTCCTGCCGGCAGATATATCCAGACATTTACCGGACTGCGGATTGACCAGTGCCCCGGTTTCAGGGCGATATTCCCATTGCTGTGCGCCACTGCCATTGCACTCCCAAAGCTGAACTTTGGTGAAGTTTGCTGTTCCTTGTGCGTCCACATCAAGGCATTTGCCGAAGGATCGAATCGATCTATCGACGTTGATTAACCATCGTTGTCCGGACGCAATGTTGCACGTCCACAATTGGACAGCATTGCCGTTCCCGGCAGTGTTGGTGTCAACGTCGACACATTGCTCAGTAGTGCTGAGGATGTGACCCGTAGGTCCTGGAATGGTGCCTTGAGCATAATTCACCTGGCACTGATTCGCCGCCCTCATCCACGTGGCAGCTAGGTAAAGGAAATGATCGCCTCCGGCCAGAGGTACCATGGGTGCGGAGTACCCGGCACAGGACTGTTCCCCAGGAGCGTATCCTCCGGTCGGGGATACACGAATCGGTGCGCTCATTTCAAACCATTCGCCTTCGCCGAGATTCACATTGGCAAACATCACGCTTCTGGACTCCTTGAGGACGGTCTTGTTGCCAGTCGGCCCGGCAACGACACGCTGTCCCGATAACATAAGTGTGCCGTTCTTGCCGCCTCCGGGTGTCCATGCGATATATGGAGTATGCAGCAGCTCACGGGAGTCCGGCGTTTGCACGAGGATACCGACATCAGACGGATTGCCCAATTCAGTCCGTCATCACTGTATTTAATTTCATAGCATCGTATCGTGCATCAGAAAGGAGCATGCATACGGCGCGGAGTATTGAAAGATAACGAAGAACGGCTATATTCTGTCGAAATTAATATCTTTGCTTCCCCATTACCATGTTTGGTAGGCCCCGATGGTCGGGGCCGGGTCGCCGGTTCCGGT